>SMTZ1_10000288_pt1 | contig 68232 bp, 60 predicted proteins | sample DeeMarSWOR136_30_FD_25667 | JGI IMG/M metagenome (IMG submission 25667) | reverse complement strand
TTTGAAACTGTTTGACAGGACTGTGTGGCTAATCTATAAGTAACGCTCAAAGGTTCTGGCAAATTTCTCGGTATTCAATAAAGTGTTAAATTGGGCCAATTCCGTCAAGGCGATCCCGGAATTGCCTGAGTATGAGGTGGCCAATAACACCACAACTTCTGAAGGTTATCAAGTAATGAGGGAGGATAAGAGGCATGGGCAAAATTTGGTATAATCTTGAAGGAAAGGTTGTAGTGGTTACAGGTGGAAGTAGGGGAATTGGATTAGAATTAGCAAGATTGCTTCTTGAACAGAAGGCAAAGGTCGTTATATGCGGCAGGAAACAGGAAGGCCTTGACGCTGCAACATCTGAGCTCAACGCCGGCGAGGATCTTTTGGCTATTCAGACACATATCGCAAAGGAGGAGGATGTTGAAAATCTTTTTGATAAGACGATCGAAAACTTTGGAAGACTTGATGTGCTCATAAATAATGTTGGTATGAACATAGTGACTGCACTTGTTGATGCCGATCTTCCATTGTGGCAAAAGATTATTGATTCAAATCTGAGTGGTGCGTTTCTATGTTCGAGAAAGGCCGGAAAAATAATGAGGGATCAGAAGAAAGGCAAGATTGTGAGTATATCTTCCATAGCTGGAAGGAGGGCTTCTCCTGCCATGGGAATCTATGGCATTGCAAAGGCTGGAATTGAGATGATGACCAAGGTGCTTGCACTTGAATTAGCACCATTCAACATTCAGGTTAATGCTGTCGCCCCCAGCATGGTGAGAACGAAATTCAGCCAACCCTTCTGGTCAAATAAGGATCTCTATGATCAGATAGTTAACGCGATCCCTCTTGGGAGGATAGCTGAACCAATAGAGGTGGTACATCCAACATTGTTCCTTTGCTCCGAGGCCTCGAATTTTATCACCGGACAGACAATAATGGTGGATGGAGGGGCCAGCGCTATATAAAAGAAAAAGGGGAAGACTCAGGTTGACAAGACACACGACGGTCGAGGGCGTCTTATCGCCTTCATCCTTTTCCAAGATTTTTGTGTTATTCCACAATAAAAACATTGACAATCTGTAAAGTTGTATGCCTATTTAATACCCTCAATAATCTTTACGCACCTTGTGCACATGTGTTCGCATGGTAGCATGCAGGACGTTCAAGTCCGTGTAAAACAAGTACGATGAAGATACGATCAGATTCTTGGTGAAACGGGGGTCTTCTATCCTATAGGAGCTGAGGGACCCCATAGAGAAAAATATCAACAGACAATGGAGGGATACAATATGACAAAAGGGTACATGGGAAGGATCGGTTTTGTGGATCTATCCACTGGAGAGATTGCACAGGAGAAGCTTGATGAGGATCTCGCACGTGATTTTATAGGAGGTTATGGACTCGGGGTGCGAATCCTATTCGAGCGTCAGAAAGGAGGCATAGACCCGTTGGGTCCGGAGAACATCCTCGGCTTCGCAGCTGGGCCGCTGACCGGGACACACGCCCCGACCGGCGGCCGGTATATGGCGGTGTGTAAGTCGCCGATTACCGGCGGTTGGGGAGATGCCAATACAGGTGGACACTTTGGCAGCGAGTTGAAATCTGCGGGATGGGATGCAATCTTTGTTTCCGGTATCGCGGCCTCGCCTCAATATCTCCTGGTGACCGAGGAGGGACTGGAGCTGAAAGACGCCTCTCACCTATGGGGCCGAGACACAGTTGATACGGAGGACAAACTGCGCGAAGATCTGGGGGTCTCCAGGCTCAGAGTCGCTTGCATAGGCCCGGCCTCTGAGAAACTATGTCTGATCAGTGGCATTGTAAACGATAAAGGGCGTATTGCAGCGCGTTCAGGAGTGGGTGCGGTTATGGGCTCCAAACGGCTCAAGGCTGTAGCAGTACATGGGAAGCGCAAGGTCGCTGTGAGCGATAAGGACAGGCTTGACCACCTACGCAAGGCCTTTGTCAAAGAACTCCGTGAGGCAAGGGGCTTCCCTAAGGCCCTTGTAGATTATGGAACTTGTGGACTCACCGGAGCGCTGGTGGCCAGTGGAGCGACACCTATAAAAAACTGGCTTCTGGCTGGGGAGCAAGCTTTTCCAACCGTTGGCAAGATAGCGGATGGCGATACGGTTATTCAGTACCAGACAAAGAAGTATGGGTGTGCCAATTGTCCCATTGCCTGTGGCGGCATCTTCAGTGTGTCCAAAGGGCCTTATCCTGTAGCAGAAGCGCACAAGCCAGAGTATGAGACTGTTGGTGCATTTGGCACCATGTGCATGAATGATGACCTGTTATCCATCATCAAAATGAATGATGTGTGTAACAGGAACGGTCTTGATACCATTTCAGCTGGCAGTGTCCTCGCTTTCGCCATGGAGTGCTTTGAAAAGGGTATTATCACCAAAACAGATACCGATGGTATCGAGCTCACCTGGGGCAACGCGGAGGCCATGATTGCCATGCTCGAAAAGATCATCAGGCGAGAGGGTTTTGGTGACATTCTGGCTGATGGGGTCAAGATTGCCTCCCAGAAGATAGGGAAAGGTGCCAAAGACTATGCCATGCACGTAGGCGGGCAAGAACCCGGTTTGCATAACGCCCTGTACCTGCCGGGCCGAGGCACAGGGTTTGTATGCGACCCCACCCCTGGTCGCCACACAGCTGCTCCTATGGCTCGTCTTGACGCAGGGAAGGCAGTCATTGCGCCCTACCCGGAATTGCAGTTCCATAATCTGGGACAGTATGAATATGGGAACAAAGGTGCAGCGAGCGCCACTGTTTCTTCCTATTGGCAAGTGGGCACCTGCGCTGGAGTCTGCCTCTTTCCGGTCATCTTCTTTGGCAACTACCCTCTGCTAGATTATCTTAACGCAGTCACCGGATGGGACATGGATATCACCGAGGCCCTGAAAACAGGGGCCAGAATCCAGACGTTGAGGCGGGCCTTCAATATGAGAGAAGGCATTAGCCCTTCTGAGACAAAGCTCCCCCCCCGCATGGCTGGGATACCTCCCAAAAGCGAGGGTCCTCTTGCGGGTATAACGCTCGACATGGATACCCTATCGTCTGAATACTTCAAGGCCATGGGCTGGGATCCAGAGACAGGCAATCCCACCAAGGCCACCCTGGAGCGGCTGGGCCTAAAGGGGCTGACAGAAACCTACGGGAAGTAAAGAGAGTACGTGCAAACAGGGGTTATTCCTTGGGTCAGCTTGTAAAAACAGGCTTTGGGATCTGCCCTTGACAACTGGATACGCTGGCCGAAGGCGGTTTAGGCTTTTCTAACCGCCTTCGGCCTTTTTGGCACCTCTACATTGCCAATAAGGAGGAAGGTAAGATTCTTGAAGCCAATGATATATGGACAACTACGGGTCCCTCAGCCGAGGAGAAGGGAGGTTGAAGAATGAAGTTGTTTGAGCCTGGCAGGATAGGAAGGCTTTCCACAAAAAACCGGATCGTGATGGCGCCAATGGGTACAGGTGGCCTCATAGAACCGGACGGCAGATTGTCGCAACGGGGTATAGAGTACTTTGTTGCTCGGGCAAAGGGCGGGACAGGGCTCATAATAACCGGTGCCATTAGGGTAACGAGAGAGATAGAGCAAGAGCCCATTGCACCTTTGGTCAGACATCTCATGCTTGATAGCGTTATATATGTTGGCTGGCTCAATGAGCTGGCTGAGGCGGTACATGACTACGGAGCCAGGATTGCAGTCCAGCTGACAGCCGGAGTAGGACGTGTTGCTTCCTCGCAGCAGGTTAGAACGGCTGGGGCTGTGGCACCATCACCACTTCCCTGTTACTGGAGCCCCGATGTGATGGCGCGCGAGCTAAGCACAGGAGAGGTTGAACGACTAGCACAGTCCTTTGAATTCGCTGCTGAAATACTGAGAACCGCCGGAATAGATGCGGTGCAGCTGCACGGCCATGAGGGGTATCTGTTTGACCAGTTCAAGACCGGCCACTGGAATAAGCGAACAGACAGGTATGGTGGGGATCTAGATGGGAGGCTCAGATTTTCTCTTGAGGCAATTGAGGCGGTAAAGAGGGGGGCTGGAGCGGACTTTCCCATAATCTACAGGTACGGTCTTACACATTTCCTGCCAGGGGGACGGGAGATCGACGAGGGCCTTGAAATAGCTCGTAAGCTGGAGGCGGCTGGGGTTGATGCCCTTGATATTGATGCTGGCTGTTACGAGACCTTGTACTGGCCCCATCCACCTACAACTCTGCCACGTGGTTGTATGGTTGATTTGGCAGAGATGGCAAAGAAGGTTGTTAAAATCCCTGTTATGGCGGTTGGCAAGCTTGGCACCCCAGAATTGGCTGAGAAGGTACTCAAAGAGGGGAAAGCAGACTTTATTATGTTGGGGAGACCCCTGCTTGCTGATCCAGATTGGGCCAACAAGGTCAAGGAAAAAAGGACAGAAGATATCTGCCCGTGTGTTGGAGATCACGAATGTCTCAACAGGATGTTCGAACGCAAGTACCTCAGCTGTACGGTTAACCCAATGACAGGCAATGAAAGGGAGTTTGCCATAGTGCCAGCAGAAAAGAAAAAGTCCGTGCTTGTACTCGGTGGTGGACCTGCTGGCATGGAAGCAGCCCGGGTTGCAGCATTGAGGGGGCATGGCACTACCTTGTGGGAGAAAGAAGCTGCCTTGGGCGGAAACTTGATTCCAGCCTCAATGCCTGGTTTTAAAGAGGATTACCGAGACCTGTTAAATTACCTTTCCACTCAAATAGAAAAGCTCGGGGTTACCATAGAGCTTGGAAAGGAGGCTACACCTGAGCTTGTCCAGCAAATGAACCCAGACGTCATCTTCATCGCCACTGGAGCCGCTCCAATCATTCCTGAGATTCCAGGAGTTGAAAAAGGAAAGGTCAATACCGCTGTCGATTTGCTATTGGGTAAGACGGTAGCCGGGGAATCGGTGGTGGTGCTCGGTGGTGGTCTTGTTGGGACAGAGACTGCACTATACCTGGCACAAGAAGGCAAAAAGGTGACCATTGTGGAGATTTTGGATAGCATAGCACGAAATATCCATACACCCAACCGCATGCATCTGCTAAAGCTTCTTGCCGATGCCAATGTGAGGGTTTTGACTGGTACAAGGGTCTTGGAGATAACAGATGAAGGTATCATCATAATGGATAACCGTGATGAGAGAAGCGCGGTAAAGGCCGATACCATTGCACTTGCTGTGGGATTGAGATCAAATAACAGACTTTCGGAAGCCTTAAACGATAAGGTGTCAGAGATATACGCCATCGGTGATTGTGTGGAGCCACGTCGGCTAATAAATGCCGTCTGGGAGGGATTTCGCACTGCTCGCTTGATATAGACAGGTATCTTGACTCGCCCAAACCAGAGCAGCCAGTTAGGGTGATGTAATAGGATCTTAGGGGAGAGTAGGAAGGTGCGAAATAAGATACCTCACCTTTCTGTATGTGCATTCCAAAAGATTCAAGGGAGGGAGCTCTGTGATGAAACGACTATCTGTATTCATCGCTTGCGTGATCCTGCTACTGGCCGTTAACGCCCATGCTCAGGCAGGGGAAGCAGATGCCATTCTTGGGAATTGGTTAACGGAAGGGGGTAAGGCTATCATTGAGATCCACAAGTGTGGCGAGCGATACTGTGGCAAAATAGTATGGCTCAAGGAGCCCAAAAACCCGAACGGAACGGATAAACTGGATACCAAGAACCCCGATCCGTCCGAGAGGAAGCGCAAGATTATTGGTCTTAATCTAGTCTGGGGTTTCACATACGACGGTGATAACAAATGGGTCGAGGGCGGGATTTACGACCCAGATAACGGCAAAACCTATTCCTGCAAGATGAACCTCGATGGTGATAGATTAAAAGTCCGGGGCTATATCGGTGTTTCTCTCTTTGGCAGGACAACTGTCTGGACGAGGAAGGAGTAGGATTTACTGAAACGTTACTGGAAAGACGACATCCTCCACCAAAACTCAAATCTTCCTTTTGCTCTCCCTTACAAAAAGGAGTAGCAATACGCACAATGCTGCGCCAAAGGCCAAGGACAACCACGCCCATTTGTAGGAACCGGATGCATCCACGATGTAGCCAAAACAAGGTGGCCCAAGGGCACCGCCGGCCAAGGTAATCATACCACCCAGCCCCACAGCCTTCCCTGCCCCACGTCGACCCCCAAACTCTGACAAGAGGGTAAGATGGATGCCCCCAAAGGCTATACCTCCAATGCCCAAGAGAAAGAGCGCGGGATAGAGAGCCCACGAAAGATAGGGCCCGAAAAGGCCCACTATAGAACACATGATCGAGGCTGTGCCAGCCATCAACACAAAAACCTGTTTTCTCCTCCCACCAAAGATCCGGTCGCTGAGGAAACCACTTCCTGGTCTGGCGATGGCTCCGGCAACCTCTGTCATGGCCAAAAGCCCTCCGGCTGCGACAACACCAAACAGCAGCACTTCCGTAAGGTAAAGGACAAGGTGGGCTATCAGCGCCATCTCAACCCCCGTCAAACACAGGCCGCAAAAGGCAAGCAGCCAGATTTCCCGACTCTTGAGAATTTCAAGCAGTGGCACCGCCGTCTCGAGGCCTTCAGAACCTATAGAGTTGAATGAGGTCATGGGAGGTTCTCTATAGAGGATAAGTGCGGTGGCACCTATAGCCAGGGCAATGATGCCGAGAAATAGGAAGCCATAACGCCAGCCCAGGGCAAGGGCAACCGTAGGTAGTGTGGCAGCCGTAATGATGCCCCCTATGTTGACAGCTGTTTGTTTGAGACCCATAACCGTTGCCCTCTCTCCTAAAGGGAACCAGGCTATAACACCTTGGGTGGTTGAAGGCAAAAGAAAGCCACAGCCCAATCCCGTGACAAACATGAGTATCAGCAACCATGTATACGATGTAACAAAGAAAAGGGATATCATACACGTTCCAGCAATAAGTTCCCCTGTTACCATTGGCCACCGCGCCCCGATCTTGTCGACGACCCAGCCTATCGGGAATATGCTTAACATGTAGCCAAAGGCAGCAGCAGACATAACCAATCCTACTTGGGTACTAGTTGCACCCAAATCATCTTTAAAGAAGGGAGCCAATGGTCCTACACTCAGCCTATTCAAGAAAACCACGATATAGGTAATCCAGAGGACCCCGAGTATTACCCAGCGATACCTATCACTCATCCCTTCAGCCTGAACCATGATTAGACCCTCCCATCACATGATTACCATGGGCCCAGGTAATCGCGCTAATGCAACTATTGCCCACACCTTGTGGCTGTTTATTATCAATCTAAGCGGAGTATGTCCAGGGGTTAATGTAGTGTCACTGCAAGAAAATAGGGTCATGTCTACACTTTTGGCAAAAGAGAAAGGGCTCCAGGTTTTTTAGGGAGGTGGAATAGTGCCCTGTTTTCCTGTGTTCCTACGGTCACCTCTATCGACATCTCAAGCGGTGCGAGGGACTGTCTTTACAATGGAATGGCCTATGAGCTGGAGGGGAGCCTGATGGTCCCCATCACCATACATATCTTGGGCAATGGGGCCATCTTTGCTCCTTCACTGATTTTTTGGAGGCGGTAGTTAAAAAACAATCTCAAGCCCTGCAATCCAGTTTCTTCCGGGGGCTGGGTAGAAGTTGCGCCTTGTTAAAAAAGTGTCCATCACCGAATAATCGGAATACTTTTGGTTTGTGATATTATTGACCCCGGCAAAGGCCTTGAGCATCTTCCATTCATAAGAAAGTCTCGTATTGATCGTGTAGTGTTTCTTCAGTTTTTCAAAGTCATTCGCCTGATCACTGATGGCATAGCTGGAGCCCGCATAGTTATAGTCCGCGGCAAAGATAAGGCCCCGAACAAGATCATAGATTCGAAATCCCACATTGGCCTTGTGCCTCGGCACGGCCGGGATATCATTATCTTTATACGGGTCTTTCTCAAACCTTGCCTTTTCATAGGTATAGTTTCCAAAAAGCGTCAACTTCCTGAAGACATCTGCCTTGGTTCCGAGCTCAATGCCCTGGTGCAAGGTCTCCGGGTGATTTTCGTTGGTGAATGTGCTCGGGTTATAGAAAATCTCGTCATCGATCTCCGCACGAAAAAGGGTAACCCTCGCCTGAATATCCGGTGTAATGTAATGCCTCAGCCCCACCTCATAGTGTTTACCCGTTTGGGGCTTGAGGTCTGAATTCACCCGAAGCCTTCCAGCAACGTAGTCAAAAATAACCACTTCGTCTGTGAGGGGAAAACGGAGGCTTCGGTTGGTCCGTGCAAAAACAGAGGATTTACCGCTATACAGGAAAGTGACTCCCGCACTGTAGGCATTCTCCCGCTCCGTCACAGTAGCGTCCAGGGGAGCAAGACCGAATGCCAGATCCTGCTGATTGAGGTCATATTTAACCCGTTCACGTCGGGCCCCTACCGACAGGATTAGATTTTCTAATACGCTAAATTCGTTTGCGAAATACATCCCACAAGAGTCCCTTTTAATGTCGGCGAGGCCAGAGAGCATTGCCACTGGACTGAACGAGCCGGAAAATGCCTCCAGGTCCTGTTGCGAGCGGTAGAAATCAATACCTGCGGTGAGCATGCTGGCATGCCTGAAGATCTCTCCGTTCCAAACGTACCGCGGTGTGATGCCCCAGGTCTGCGTCTCACCTTGTGTTGCGGATGGGAATAAAGGATCCGGAAACTGTGCCTCACTTTCCCGATCTCTGTAGGAGAAATCGGTAAGAATATTTCCTTGTCTACCGAGGTCCAAATCGAATCCTAGTTTGAGGTACTGATCAGTGCTTTCAGCCTCATCTGAAGGACTCGTGGTGGCCCTTGGATCGACAGCTACCTCTTCCTCTGTAAGGGAACCTGGAAGGCCATAGTCATCTGAATGATAGGACCCGGTCAAGTTGAGGCTTAGAAATTCTGTGGCTTCAAAGAGAATTTTTCCTCCCACATCCTTCGCCCGGAATTCCCCGTTGTCCCTGTACCCATTAGTGGAGTCATAGCTAGCGAAAAGGGATGCCCCTAAATTCTCGCGCCCACCACTGATAGAGATCTGCTCTTTGTTTCGCCCATAACTCCCGGCAGTTGTTCCCGCGCTAAAGGTTAATTCTTTGGATGGGATTTTGGTGATGATGTTGATTACACCTCCCACGGCATTGTCGCCATAGAGCACGGTCCCGGTCCCTCGAACGACCTCTATTCGCTCGATCTGCTCCAGAGGAATCTGTGCCCAATCGACCCCGCTGAGGTCAATCTCATTCACACGACGCCCGTCTACCAAAACCAGAGCGTTGTAAGGACCGCTCTCTCCAAATCCACGCAGGTCGACCTGGGAACGCTTCCCATTGCCCAAGAGGTCTCTCACAACGATTCCCTCCTCACAGCGAAGAAGATCAATCACATTCTTTGCGTTGGAGTTCTTGATGTCCTCCTCCTCGATCACGGTGACACTGGCTGGCAGCCTTTCTATCTTCTGTTCAGCCCTTGTCCCTGTAACCACCACGGTTTCTAATGTAATGGCCTCTTCATCTCCTGCCGCATAAGCACCATTGACCATCAGACCCAGAGAGGTCATTCCAAACAAAAAGATAATCTTCCACTTTTTCATCCTTGCAACCTCCTTTCATGAATTTTTGAATGGCTTTCCGGGCCCGGAAAAAAATCCCCGGACCGAAGAATACCGATCCGGGGATTTCCCTTTTTTGTCCTCAAGATCTTTCAGGCTAAACCTAATCCGCGAAGGTTACGCCTTCTGTTCAGGCAGGTCTTCTGACTCCCCCGCCCTTTTAACCACCTTCCCATCCCGACTTATTGGAACAGTGGTACACAAATGCTAAAAGGGTTCCCCTTTCCTATCAACAAAGAAAGGGGCGGGGTCACAGCGGCGGGCCCGTCCCCGATTTTACGGGGTTCCCTATTAAGCTCCTGTCGAGCACCTGACCATATAAAGGCATGTTTAATGGAATGATACATCAAAGTCAAGGGAAATTTTCACTGACCCCCATAACCCAGCTCAAAACCTGCTTAGGGGACCTACACATAGAAAAGCGCATTTGACTGCCCTTTTGTGGTTTTTTCTTTATTGACTTTATATTGCATATCGATTATTGTTTAACACAACATCTTGTGGAAAATGCAAGGGGACACGGCCTGGAAAGCCAGCCTCCTATACTGGCTGCGCTCAATTCCGCCTTGTGGATTCTACCCGGCAGATGAAGAGATGAATGGAGACAAGGCATCATGTTTACCGAGATAGAAAAAAGAGATAGCACCATAGTGCCCTTTGAGGCCAAAAAGATTACCAAAGCCATTGCCAAAGCTGGAAAGGCAACAGGGGAGTTTGACGAAAAGGCTGCGAAAAGGCTCACTATCAAGGTTTTAGATCTAGCCCAGCAGGTGATTGGCGACAAGACCCCAACAGTGGAAGAAATTCAGGATATTGTAGAGGAGGTGTTACTTTCCTCTACGTACCGCAAAACTGCCAAGGCCTATATTATCTACAGGGATCAGCATGCAAGAATAAGAGAAATTACCAACAAGGCAAGTGTTGAATTGGTGGATCAATATCTAAAGAGGACAGACTGGAGGGTTAATGAGAACAGCAATATGGCATTCTCTCTACAGGGATTGAATAACTATGTTTCCTCAGAGGTGAGCAAGGTCTATTGGTTGAATGAAATCTACTCTCCGGAGATAAGAGAGGCAGATATACAGGGTGATTTCCACATTCATGACCTAAACCTTCTCTCTGTTTATTGTGTGGGTTGGGATCTGTTTGACTTGTTGGTCGAGGGATTCAGAGGGGTATGGGGGAAGGTAGAAAGTGGGCCTGCTAGACACCTCAGGAGTGCATTGGGACAGATCGTAAATTTCTTTTATACACTTCAAGGTGAAGCGGCAGGTGCGCAGGCATTCTCTAATTTTGATACCCTGCTGGCACCTTTCATAAGATTCGACGGATTAGGGTATCAAGGGGTAAAGCAGGCCTTACAGGAGTTTATCTTTAATATTAATGTGCCCACGAGGGTTGGGTTCCAGACACCTTTTACGAATGTCACACTGGACCTCACTGTGCCTGAATACTATGCAGATCAATGTATCATTGTTGGAGGCGAGGCCCAAAATGCTACCTACAGGGATTTTCAAAAAGAGATGGATTTGTTAAACAAGGCATTTTTGGAGGTGATGGCAGAGGGCGATGCCAAGGGAAGAGTCTTTACCTTTCCCATTCCAACATACAATATTACAAAGGGATTTGAATGGGAAAATCCTATTCTTGATGATCTATGGGAGATGACGGCCAAGTATGGAGTCCCCTATTTTTCCAATTTTGTAAATTCAGACATGAACCCGGAGGATGCAAGAAGCATGTGTTGCAGGCTAAGAATAGATAACCGTCAGTTAGAAAAGAGAGGTGGCGGGCTCTTTGGTTCAAATCCCCTAACAGGCTCTATTGGTGTTGTAACAATTAATATGCCAAAGATAGGTTATCTAAGTGGTAGTGAGGGCGAGTTTCTTGGACGACTTAAGAATTTGATGATCCTGGCTAAAGAAAGTCTGGAGATAAAGAGAAAGGTTCTGGAAAGATTCACAGATGGAGGCCTTTATCCTTATACAAAATATTATTTAAGGAATGTAAAGACAAGGTTCAATGAATACTGGAAGAATCATTTTTCAACTATTGGTCTTGTTGGAATGAATGAGGCCTGCCAAAGCCTTCTTGGTAAAACGATAGGCGACAAAGAGGGGAAGGAATTTGCCATAAGGGTCTTGGATTTTATGCGGGAACTGCTGATAGATTTTCAGAAAGAGACGGGAAATAATTATAACCTTGAAGCTACTCCTGCGGAGGGAACATCATACAGTTTGGCAAAGATTGATAGGGAAAGATATCCTGACATCATATCTGCAGGCCAGGGAGATCGGGAGCAAACTTTCTATACCAACTCTACCCATCTGCCAGTTAACTTCACAGATGATATTTTCGAGGCATTGGATTTGCAAGATACTATCCAGCAGAAATATACAGGAGGAACGGTATTCCATATCTATGCAGGTGAGAGGATTGCTAACCCTCATAGCGTTAAGTCATTGGTACGCAAGATATGCGAAAATTATCATCTCCCTTATTTTACCTTTTCCCCGACATTTAGTGTCTGTCCTGTTCACGGGTATTTAAATGGGGAACAGAGTGTATGCCAGAAATGCGGTGCCGAATGTGAGGTTTACTCCCGAGTAGTTGGTTATCTCAGGCCTTTAAAACAGTGGAACGAAGGAAAGCAAGAGGAATTTAAAAGGAGAAAGATGTTTAAGGTCTGAGAAATGATAATAGGAGGTTTTCAAAGATTTTCTCTCATCGATTATCCAGATAAAATTTGTGCTACTGTTTTTACTCAAGGGTGTAATTTCAGATGTCCTTATTGCCACAATCCTGAGCTTATACAGCTGCGGCCGAAAAGGTCCGCCCGTGCGGCAGGAGGGCTAAAAGAGCAAGAGGTATTGTCATTTCTAGATAGGCGGAAGGGAAAGCTTGATGCTGTGACAATAACCGGTGGAGAACCTCTTCTGCAATCTGATCTAGATAATTTCTTACCAGCGGTAAAGGGATTGGGATATCTGGTTAAATTGGATACCAATGGGAGTTTCCCTTCAAGGTTAGAAAAGGTAATAAAATCTAAATCCGTAGATTACATTGCTATGGACATAAAAACATCTCTGGATAAGTATGAATATGTGACTAAGAGAAAGATAGAAAAGACCAAGATTCTTGACAGTATCAGATTGATTATGGATTCAGGATTTGATTATGAGTTCAGGACCACTGTGGTAAAAGCCCTTTTTGAAAAGGATGATTTTTTTAAAATCGGCCAGGCAATAAAAAACTCCCGTTTATATGTTTTGCAACGGTTTGTTCCCTCTAAGAGCTTGGATGATCAATTCTTAGATATGCCAAGTTGCTCCGATGAAGAGCTGGATTCCTACAGGGAGATAATACAGGGTTTTGTTCAGAGATGTGTCGTAAGATAGTTTCTATATTTTTGGCTAAGAGGTGTGGCAGGGTTTCAGCAGGCATCTACCCCGAGATTGCCATCTCGATCTCATCCAAGACCCTTTTCGCAGCCTCAATCGGTTTTTCGGCAGTCCGGATAGGCCTGCCTACCACTATGTAATCAGCTCCCTTTTTTAATGCCTGATAGGGAGTGATAATTCTCTTTTGATCATCCTTGCCTACCAGGGACCACGCAGGCCTGATACCAGGGGTAACAACGATGAAATCCTTTCCTAACTCAGCCTTAACATTTTCAACCTCCAGGCCGGAGCAAACAACCCCTGAACAGCCAGCCTCTTTGGCCATTCTGGCCTTTAGCATGACCAGTTCCGTAATATTGTTGACGTATCTATCACTATAGCCTAACTCCTCTACATCTTTACTTCCAAGGCTGGTGAGCACGGTGACAGCCAATATCTTGGTTCTTGAGGGATTATTTTCAACAACAGAGCTCAGGAGACCCTTCCCCTCATCACAATGTACGGTCGTAAATGTCACCCCGTAGGCGCTTGCTGCCAGAAAGGCATTCTTGACAGTGGCGGGTATATCATGAAACTTCAGATCAAGGAATATGCCTGCCTCAGTCCTGTCTCTAATCACTCTGAGGATCCTTGGCCCAACACTGACAAAGAGTTCCAGGCCGACTTTGAAAAGGCCTACATGCCCCTTTAAGAGTTCCACGTACCGGATTGCCTCCTCATACGTTGGAACATCCAGGGGGAATATGAGGTAGTCCTTCGCTTTTTTCATGCGAAAATAGGTTCTTTAACCAACCACTAGCGCATTCTAAATTGTTTCTGTTAATTCCAAATGTCAAAATCCAAATAAATCAGTTCTAAAATTATTCCGTCGCCCTGTCAGCAACCAGGCTACGGTTACGATGCCCGTTTCGTTGCTCGGTAACATTTTTCGTCTTTCTACGTTACCGTCGCCGTCAGCGATTCGTAACCTTTTTGTCGTTTGGACTTTGGGCTCGCCCTTCCCGCCATAGCTCTCGCTCAGTCAAGGCGGGCCGGTTTGACATTTGAGCTTTGGCATTTGTCATTTTAATTAAAGATTTTCCCTCAATAAAAAGTTGGACTCTCTATCAAAAAAAGTATAGATATAAGACAAAAAGGCCACCGTAGCTCAGATGGCAGAGCACCTCACTCGTAATGAGGATGTCCGGAGTTCGATTCTCCGCGGTGGCTCCAATATATAACTTTCCTTGAATACCCTTATCGCATCCCTCAAAGATCCCGGTGGGATTATTGCCATAGAGGGGGTGACCACCTGTTGTTGTAACCATTATAGGACCAACATCCTGGTAGTGCACTGTTCGATCGGAATTTAGGATCCTCTGTCCATTGTAACATAAGTTCATGGGCCCTGTTTATCTCCTTGAACCTTTCACCGTCACCACCTTTATCAGGATGATAGACCTTTGCCATTGCCCTGTAGGCCTTTTTTATCCCCCTGACATAATCTCCGAAGACCAAACTGCCTATATTCATGTTAAGATGCTTCAGGGCCTTTTTCTGATCAGGGGATAGTTTTGGGATTCTGTTTGTATTCGGTCTAATGGAATCAGGGTTGATACTGTGCTCAACCTTTTCTTCAAGAATCGACTGGGATGCGAAGCTGCGAGAAATCCGCCTACTTCTTTTTCTATACCACTCCTTGCCGGCCTCAAGGATCAGTTCTTTAAGGGCATTAGCAGGGGCATAACCTGATTTTCTTTCATAGACAAACCTTGATATCCTGTTTGACCAAGAGGGCATCACATCAAGGGCAACGTAATGCTCGGTGAATGAAAAGGCTGCATATCGTGTATTGAGGGTTTGGAGTAATCCCTTAGATAGAGAAAGGGCCCAGGTCAATTTCTGTCTGCATTGCCTTGAACAATAACGTCTTCCTGGTTTAATATCCCCAGTCCCACAAGCAAGGCATACCCTTGCCCTTCTTTCAGGGAAGGGGAAGGGCATTTGTCCCTTGCTCATTTTATTTTCTCTTAACAGCACCTGATCCATCAAAGAAGATACATGTAGAATATTTGGGTATTTTCTAATATCTTTATATTAATACCATAAAAGGGCCGGATATTAAAAGTAAAAAGTGGCGCTATGTCTTGTGATTCTTGGATTTAAGTTGACTTTGATATCTCGGTTTATGTATTATAATAATAGTTAATTATTATTAATGAGAGGTAAAATTATCATATAATGGTACCATGTTTACAGCATTTAGGCTCAGATGCTTTTGCAAGCGATATTGTTCAGATGGTGTTTCATGCTGGCCCGATGGTAAAGCTCGTTCTTTTGCTCCTCTTCTTTTTCTCTCTCACCTCGTGGACCATAATCTTCATGAAATTAAGAGTGCTTAAGAGGTTCAGGGATGAAAACGAAAGGTTTTTGGAACTTTTCTCCTCCACCCGAGAGATAAGTAAGGTATATCTGGAGAGCAAGATATTTAATTTCAGCCCTTTGGCCAAGATCTTCAGGAGTGGTTACGCAGAATTTAGCCGATCTAAGAACCTCCAAGCTAATCCTGATGAAAATAAGGTTTTCCAATCACAGCAACCGATTATGGACAATGTGCAGAGGGCTGTTAAAAAGGTCTTGTCCGCGCAAAGCTCTCGTTTGGAAAGAGGGCTCACCTTTCTCGCCACCACTGGCAATACCTCCCCGTTTATCGGACTGTTTGGGACTGTTTGGGGTATAATGACCTCATTCAGGTCTATAGGCATGAAAGGTTCTGCCAGTTTGGCGGTTGTGGCCCCTGGTATAGCTGAGGCCCTCATCGCCACAGCAGCGGGATTGGCAGCAGCTATACCGGCAGTTGTGGCCTTCAATTATTTTAACCGCAGGATAAGGTCCTTTCAGATAGAGACAGGAGGCTTCATCTCTGACTTTATGGGCTTGCTGGAGAGAGGGTTAATGAGGAGGTCCTCAATCGAAAGGTCAAGAGGCGAATAGTAATGGATTTGGGAGAGAGCAGGCAAGATCTGATATCGGATATCAATGTAACACCTCTGGTTGATGTGATGTTGGTATTGCTCATCATATTCATGGTGACAGCGCCGATGATGATGCATGGGGTCAAGGTAAATCTTCCCAAAACGGAAAGTAAAAGCATAAAAACCAAAGAAGATCCCTTACTGTTGACCGTGACGAAAGAAAGACTCATTTTTATTGAGGACTATAAAGTTGAATTGACAGCCCTCAAGGAAAAGCTAAAAAAGATATTCGCCAATAGAGAGGGAAAGGAGATCTTCTTGCAGGCCGATAAAGATGTGCCTTATGGCTTCGTAATCAGTGTCATGTCTCATGTTAAAGAGGCTGGAATTACCAAGGTAGGCATGATAACTGAGCCTTTGCATAAATGACAGCAACACGGTTTATCGTTAATTCAGGGCTAAAGGAAGACAGATGGGTCCACATGATGGCCCTATCCCTCTGTTTTCATTTGGCTGTTTTCTCTACAATCCTATTCGTTCCACAAACCTCGATGCGCTTTCCATCTATGGATGGAAAAGTCTATCATGTCGAGTTAGTTGGGTCTCCATCAAGGGTTAGAACTGACACCATTAGGTCTCAATCAGTACTCAGGAGTGGGGGCAAAGCAAGAGGTACAGCCAAAAGAAGCGGGACATCCACTATATTAAAGGAAAAGACCCAACGAATTGCCATTAAGAAGAAAGAGGCTGTCCCTGTTGTGGCAAAAAGAGTTTCTCCTAAAGCGATACCAACAAACGGAGATAAGGCTCATTCTGCTTCAAAGCTTATTGATAGGGCCATATCTAAAATTGAAAGAAAGGTTGAAGAGGACAAGATAAAGCAGCCCGAAGAGACCATGGACAAGCCTGAAAAAACCATGGATAGATTTGCAGGGGATAGTAAAATTCCCGTTAAGGGGGAAAAATGGGTTGGGCTGTTTGGGATGTCTGCGGGTATAGGTAAAGGTATTCAACTCTATCAGGCGGAGATTGAAAGTACTATCAAAAACAACTGGTCTTACCCGGTCGCCCTTCTTAATTCAAAGAAAGAGAGAACCCCTGAGGCAGTAGTTATAGTGACTGTCAGAAGTGACGGAAAGATTTTAAAGGCCCAATTTAAGAGGAAATCTAAAAACCCTCTATTTGATGATTCTGTGCTAAAGGCAATAGAGAAATCAGACCCTCTCCCTGGATTTCCACCTGGGTACAGGAAGAGTTATGAAGAAATTGAAATCAATTTTAGTCTCAAAGACCTTGTTTGATATTAGAGCCACCTTCCAGATACTCGTATGGATTTTGGTTTTAGGGATGGGCATTATCGGCCAAACAAAGGCAGTAGAGGGCAGGCTTTACATAGACATAACCTCTCCTTCAATGCGGAGGATACCTATCGCTATACCCGATTTTGAATATGTAGGTGAAAAAAATGATGATTCAGACCTGAGCAGCAGACTTTCCGGGATTATATCCAACGATTTTGATCTAAGTGGTTATTTTAAGCCACTTGATAAAGACTCCTTTATTGAAAGGCCGGGCTCTGGGATTACACATGAGAGCATCCATTTTAAGGACTGGTCTCTCATTGGGGCTGAACTCCTCTTGAAAGGTGGTTACGAATGTATTGGCACACAGCTTAAGGTGGAGGTAAGATTATTTGATGTCTTTTCTGGCAAGCAGCTCTATGGAAAAAGGGGAGTAGACTCGCTTGAGCGATCAAGATATCTGATGCATCGCCTTGGGGACGAAATCATCTTTACCTTGACGGGTCACCCCGGGCCATTCTTAACCAAAATCGCCTTTGTGGGGACTTCCACCGCTCATAAAGAGATCTACATATCTGACTATGATGGGCATAATCTGAAACAAATCACACGTTACAATACCATAACCCTTTCGCCAGGATGGTCTCCCTCAGGAGATAGGATGATCTATACCTCTTTCCGTAATTCCGCGACGGCACTTTTCATGCATGATATGATCAAGGGGTCGGCTACAAAGATCTCAGATAGAAGAGGGTTAAATATCGCTGCCGCCTGGAAGCCAAATGGAAGAGAGCTTGCCCTGACACTCACCATTAGTGGAAATCCGGACATATTTTTGATTGACATAACGGGCAAAATATTAAGGCGGCTGACCAAAAATTGGGGGATCGATGTCTCTCCAACCTTTTCCCCTGACGGTAAGCAAATGGCCTTTGTTTCCAACAGGTCTGGCTCGCCCCAGATATATGTCCTTGATCTCATTACTAACCAGGTAGAGAGGTTAACCTTTGAAGGAAACTATAATACTTCCCCCGCTTGGTCAAAGCTTGACCGGATAGCGTTTTCTAGTTCTTCAGATGGTCGTCCCTTTGATATATATACTATTTCACCAGACGGAAGGGTTCTGCATAGGGTTACTCAAGATCAAAATAATAATGAGGATCCGTGCTGGTCACCAGATGGAAGGTATATTGCTTTTAGTTCAAACAGGAAAGGTGGCAATTACCATATTTTTATTGCCAATGCCAATGGTCAAAATCAAAGACAGGTAACCTTTTTTAAAGGCGATCAGCTATCTCCTTCATGGGCCTCTCATTGAGAATAATGACCCACATCTTTTAAGAAAAATACTATTTGGCATCTAAATACTTGAAATTCTAATTGAGAAATGATATGTATACAAACTCGTAGATAAGGAGAATTTAGGCATATAAACCAAAAACAGGGAGGTAAAGGGTTATGAAGAGGAATCTAATAGTTGCAACACTTGTGATCTTTGCATTTTCATCTGTTTTTCTGCTGTCCTCATGTGCCAAAAAGAAGGTGGTAGCGGAAGAGAAGGAGGTCACAGCAGCCCCTAAAGAGGAAGCCAAGGTTGAGGAGGAAAAGCCGGCAGAAGTGGAGGTAGCCAAGGAAGCCAAAGAGCCGGAAGAAAAGAAGGTAGAGGAGGTCAGGGTTGAGAAACCTGAGGTGTTGGAAGAGGCCAAGAAAGAGGCTGTAGAGGAAAAGGTCTGGGAGGATACAAGGGGCTTAAGATTTGAGGCCGAGGCAGTCTATTTTGACTTTGATAAGTCCTTCATCAGAGCAGAATATAGGCCCGTCCTTGCAAAAAAGGCAGAATTCCTGAAAGATAATCCAGATATCATTGTAAGGATTGAGGGCAACTGTGATGAACGGGGTACCAACGAGTACAACCTTGCTTTAGGGGAAAGGAGGGCCGATAGCGCAAAGAGATTCTTCATTTCTCTCGGAATCTCTCCTGATAGGATAGAGACCATAAGCTATGGCGAGGAGAGACCTCTTTCTGTAGGCCATAATGAAGATTCATGGTCCCAGAACAGGCGCGATGACTTTGTGATTGTGAAGAAATAGTCTTTCTAAGCTTTACCTATCCGGGTGGCACGACTTTTAGTAAGGCTCAAGAGTTGTGCCAAATTTTTGGTGTTCAATTAGGTATCAGATAGGCCTTTTTCCTCAAGGCGATCCCGCGGGATTTGCTGGCTATGAGGGCCAATCCTTGAAGGTTTGTGATTCACCCTGTGAGATAAGCGAGCTAGACCTTTACAATCCAGGTTCTGCTCCTTACTACCGGCAGCTCATTGCCCTTACTAGCTTTATATCTAAGGGGGTAAGCCTTGCACAATCTATGGCCTTTTGGGGCTAATCCCTCAAAGATTGGCCACCGCGAGGGGGAGGAATTTTTCTCTAGGCGCCTTTTGGAAACAGGCCTATCTGGTAACAGAGGGCATCGAGAGAGTGCCGCTGTTTGTTCAACAATTTCTTATGCCACAACTACCGAACGTTTCGTGCTTTTCAGGAATGGTGGCTTTTCCCATGCTTAAAACAAAACTGACCGGCTATTATGACAGGAAAAAGAGGCTCCTGATGCATCTTTAGCCGTTATGGCTTTGAGGGGTTGGGTAAAGAAGTAAAGGGATGGTAAACATAGTCCTAAAATTTCTCATTGTTGCTCCGGTCGTCATTTTTTGGGTAACTTCCTGTGCCTCCCAGAAGGATATACTCTATCTTAACAAGCAATTTAATGCCCTCTATCGACAATCAAAGAGCAATGGTAAGAAAGTCGAAAAATCTATAAAGGAACTTGAGGAGGCAGTTAAGGCAAACCAGGCCATGCAGGAGGAACTTGAAGCGGCAATTGATGCAAATGCGTCAAAGCAGAAGGAAATAGAGAGGATCTTGAAAAAGGATCAGGAGTCTCTCCGCTTAAGTCTCGCCCAGCTTGGAGCGGACCTTAAGGGAATTAAAGACGATATCCAAGGATTGACCGGCAGGTTAGAAGAGAACGCCCATCTGTTGAAAGCAACTGTAGAGGAAGATACTACTAAAGAGGATGCTATGGTATCCCAGGTGAAAAGGCTTTCTCTTATAGCTGAGGACTTAAAATCGAGAATGCAGAGCCTTGAGAATTATGTCAGTTTCGAAATAATGTCTCATCCAAAAAAGGCTGGCTCAGAAAAGACCTCGCCTACTGGGGATACTACACAAAAGGATAGTTCTCCACCACAGAAAAAAAGGCTCACCGAGTCAGAGACCTATGATAGGGTATTGGAATACTATAAGGATGGTCAGTATGAGAAAGCCATAGCAGGTTTTCAAAACTTCGTTAAATCATACCCCCAATCCGACCTCGCAGATAATGCCCATTTCTGGATCGGTGAATGTCATAGGGCCACAAAAAACTACGAGGAGGCAATTTTGGCCTATCAAAAGGTTATCAATGGCTATCCAAAGGGAAATAAGGTTCCTGCAGCTATGCTGCAGCAGGCATTCGCATTTGAGAAAATAAATGATAAGACAACCGCCAATCTCGTATTTAAAAAATTGGTTAAGAACTTCCCACAGACTAGAGAGGCGGAGATTGCCAGCAAAAGACTTAGCCAAAATTAGCCACTATTACTCCTTATAAATCAGGTATGGCCTTCTTGATTCAAGGAAACCTTCCAATTCTTTGGAGCAATCCTCCAGGAGTTCATTAATATTTTTTCCCTGTTCTAGGGTGACCCTTATTGAAGAATCTCCGAAGATAAGGTCTATTGGGAGCCTTTTAAAATCGTATTCATACGGTGGTTTCCGCCAGGCGAACTCATCCCTGTACGCTTCCACGATTGTCTTGAGCAGGCTAAGCGATGTTCGGTAAGGCCTATAGATGATAGGGTTTAATACCTGAATCATAAAGCCACCGCAAAGTTTCCCCTTCCATTTATTGAATGTAGGCCTGAAGTAATATTCCTGAAGATAACATCCCTCAATGTCTTCAGATGCCACTGCCTCTTTAAGCATAAAAGGGTCTATAAAAGGTGCCCCAAATATCTCGAATGGGCGGCATGTCCCCCTTCCTTCTGAGATATTTGTACCTTCCCAGATAACCTGCCCTGGATATACCTGGGCAGTTTCCAAAAGAGGCATATTTGGAGAAGGCATGATCCATCTCAATGCTGTATCCTTCCATAACATGTGCCGGCGCCAACCCTTGAGAGATATGACAGTGATATCACAGTCAATCTTAAAGGCATCCTTAAAAAGGTATGCGAGCTCTCCTAAAGTCAGCCCGTGGCGCATGGGAAGAGTAAATGGTCCCACAATAGAGTAAAATTCTGGGCGAAGGAGATTTCCCTCTACTATTATTCCACCTAGAGGATTAGGCCTGTCCAAGATAAGAACCCTTTTCCCCGCCCTGGCAGCCTCCTTGAGACAATAAAGCATGGTGGTGGGAAAGGTGTACACCCTTGTTCCTACATCTTGCAGATCTATGATAAGGAGATCTATAGTACCGAGGATATCAGACCGTCTATCTCTTTTGTTTCCATAGAGGCTGAATACTGGGATCTGTAACTCTGGATCAAGATAGTCTTCTGTTTCAACCATATTGTCCTGATCTTCGCCCCTGAATCCATGTTGGGGTCCGAAAAGGATCTTGAGCTGTCCGGGAAGAAGGGTGGAGATCACATCTTTTGCGTTTTGCAGATTGTGATCTACAGAGGCCTGATTAGCTAACAGTCCTAAGGATTGACCCCTGTATCTTTTCCAGAATTTTTGCTCAAATTGATCCAAACCTGTTGCAATCCTGGCCATCATTCCCTCTTTGTTTAATGACTATTAAGAAATATAGATTGTGCCACCATGTAAATTTTAGTATCATTTCCTTCTCCTGCTTTGATTATATAGTATAGGCATAGGTAACGAAACCTTTTGGAGGCAGGGGGATAAAAAACATGGCCTATTTTAGGAGAAGCATGTGGTAAGTCAAGCGAAAGAGGTAGAAAGGCAAGATTTCTCCTATAGAGAATCGATTTCCTGGCTATATAGCCTCCAGAAATTTGGGATTAAGTTTGGACTCTCAAAGACATCAAACCTCTTAAAGGCCTTTGGTAATCCTCACCTTGGTCAGAGATACATCCATATTGCTGGCACCAATGGTAAGGGATCCGTAGGAGCTATGCTGGAATCTATATTGATGAAATCAGGGCTGAAGGTCGGCTTCTATTCCTCACCCCATCTAGTGAGCTTTACAGAAAGGTTTCGGATTAACAGGGCGTTTATCAAAAAGGACCGAGCGGACTCACTGATCAGGGAATTAAAAGGGATTGTAAGTCAGAGGGAGCCGCCAACCTTTTTTGAGCTGGCCACTGCGATGGCACTTGTCTATTTTTTCCGCGCCCATGTTGATCTCAGTATTGTCGAGGTGGGGATGGGTGGACGGTTAGATGCCACCAATGTAATCACCCCAGTGGTTTCTGTTATTACCAATATCGGTTTAGAGCATCGGGAATTCCTGGGCAATACTATTATTGATATTGCAAAAGAGAAGGGTGGCATAATAAAGCAAGGCGTTGACCTCGTTACAGCTGTGAATCAACCCCGTGTAGTCAGCCTATTTGAGTCTCTATGCAGGGAAAAGGGGACGCCTTTCTGGAGGGTGGGCCACAATGTCCGCTATCGCAGGTTATCATCAGGCCTTTTAGGGTATTACGGGATAAAAAATAGATTCAAAAATCTCGATCTCGGTCTCAAGGGGAGATTCCAGTATAGAAATGCCGCCTTAGCCTTATTGACTGTGGAGATATTAAGAGAAAAAGGTCTTGCTATCTCAGATGACGCTATCAGATCAGGCCTTGCTGATCTTGTGTGGCATGGCAGGCTTGAAAAGGTTTCCTCCGGTCCAACAATTCTCCTTGACGGTGCGCATAATCCATCAGCTATGAGATCACTTGCCTACTCAATCGGTAATGATTTTGATTTTGAACGACTGGTTTTGATTTTGGGTGTTATGCAAGACAAGGATATCTCAAATATCCTTAAGCAGATTGTACCTCTGGCCAGCAGAGTAATCTATACCAGACCGACCTATTACAGGGCGGCTAGTCCGCAATTTTTAGAGGATATGGCCAAAGAATTTGGAAAGACCGGAGAGGTCCGTTTCCCTGTGTCGGCAGCTATTGATAGGGCCAGAGATCTGGCTGGTAAAAGGGATCTGATATTGATTACCGGTTCTCTTTTTACAGTTGGTGAGGCAAAATCATACCTTGACCCTATAAGAAACCCGGTTGAAGATATTTGAATTTCTATACAGATTTACCGGAAAGTTATCAGCAAAGCTTTTAGAAATCGGCTATTATGCGATTATAGACTTTTTCTGCGAGCCTTTTTGAAAGAGCTGAGATCGCATTCCGCCTGTTTTGTTCTGTTGCTGGCTTGTCCGGCATTACATCATAGGCCTCGTTTGCAGAAACACCACTCGCAGACCATATTAGCCTGCCATCGGGGCCTGTTAATTTCAAATCCACTACAACTCTCACCCGCCTTTCAAGGGAGGAGTGGGTCCCCCTGCGGGAGATTGTCTCAATACTCATGGATTTAATAACCCCGGAAAGGAGAGCATCAGCCTTGTCCCCGCTTGTCAAAGTGATTTTCTTATCCCTGGTAACTTCATAGATAAGGGCATTGGTTAATGTATTCTCCATGCCGGTTTCAGAGGTACGGTTTTCAAGGATTGATATACAGACACTCTCTATGCCGGCTGGAAAACTTCCGCTACCTGCAAACCTGTAGCCGCAGGCCGGAAAAAACATCAACAAAAGAAAGATTATCCAGATATTATTTCCTTTCAAGAACAACATGCCTACCTCTATAGCACAGGGCATTCGCATAAACAAGCAAACTTATGTAACGAAGATGATCAAGGCCTAATCCTGTTCACCCTGAAAAAGAGTTTCCATTTCCCGTGCTCCCATCTGGGTCCCAAATTCTCCGAGTCCATAGAGGTTAATCATAAATACATACCTACGATCATTCTCTTCAGCTGTGTAACTTAACTCCATTGACCAGCACTGGGCTTTATACAAAAGGCCTACGCTGGATCTTATATCTTTGCTGTCATACAGGTTACGCTCGCGTTCAGTGTATGCGGAGAGCCTGTCTGATACCTTTAAAAGAAGATGATAGTAAATAGATCTACTTGAATCACGTTTGTACCTGTGCTCGGCAAATAGCCTGTCCCCCCGTTTATCCCATATGTTTGCCGCAACATTATGGGATAGAAAGTCATTTTCATACTGGGACCATTCTGCATCAGCCTGCAAGGAAAGATATCTGCCAGGGTTAACTTGAAGCTCGCCGTAAACCGGTGAAAAAGGCTCAGGATCATTCTCATTTGCTTTATTGATATCATAACTCTGCTCTAATTTGAAGCGGCAAAACTCTTTGTATGTGTAGGTGGGCTCATCATCTTTGTCTTCCTGACGCGTACCCTGCTCCAGGGAATATTTTCTTGATCTTGAGGTGAAGGTGTTTGTAATTGAATATGTTATTAGGCTTTTTTCACTTATACGGTCTAAGTCATCAAACGAAGGATATTCGTCCTGATCCTGATCAGGTATGAATTCATAAACAATCTGTGGCCTCACTGCGTGCCTGATCCGTTCAATGCCTCTTCCTTTTAAACTGTATATGTTATATATTTCTGAAGAAAGATCTAACTTTATGTCATAAATTTCCCTGTATAGCGTTCTATTCGTTTCTATAGATGGGTCTTGATATCTTTCAACGTTCCAGGCCGTCTGCCGCCATCCAAAAGAAGGTTCAAGGCTGAAATAGTTTTTGAACTTTAATGGCAGATAGAGTCTTGGAAGGGCATCTATCCGATGACCTCTTTTGCTGTCCTCCAGGTAAAAACGTACGTATTCGGAGTCGAAATCGAAAAAAAGTGGGGTATTCAAAATCTGGTGCTTTGACGCATTAAACTCGGCAAAAGGCAGTTTCTGAAGGATTGTATTCGTATCACTTTGGCGGCGGTTTATGACATCATCATACCAGCGTGCCTCGGCGTTAAAGCTATAGGTGGACCAACTTCTGTTTAGATTCAGCCTGTTTACCCTTACCGGATCATCATAATCGTCAAAGCCCCTCCCGAAGCTATTTATAAAATACTTATCTGTTGTATAAAATCCTGTGTAACCGCTGTCGAATTCATATAGGTAATCCTGGTCGCTTACAATGTCTATGTCAAGCCTTGCGGAGAAACCAAAGGGCATTGACTGATCATGCTTCATCCTGAGCCAGTAGCGATCAGAATTGGGTCGAAGTACACTATCATCTTCATACCCCCAATTTTCGCTTGAACCGGGTGTGCCGTCATCTACCTTCCTGTCATCTAAAAAGTCGTACATCAGGGTCCCTTTTGACTGCTCGTCGAGGATATAGCGGTATTCCAAACCAAGTTTTTCTCCACGAAATCCCATATGGTCCTCATAAAACGTGGCATCTGAACTTTCGCCTATGACCCAGTAAAAAGGCTGGATATATTCCGCACCTTTTCGATCTGAATAACCAATTTGTGGCGGCAGCAAGCCAGACTGGCGTCTTAGCTTTGCAGGGAAGACAAGAAAAGGGGTATACAGCACAGGAACTTTTTTTGCCCAAAGAGCTGCATGATTTACAAAGCCGTATCCTTCTATCGTAACTTTAAGATTTCTTCCAGTTATCTTCCATGCCGGCGTATCGCCATCACATGTGGTAATGCTTGCTCTATCGGCAGCATAGGAATATTTGCCGACCTTTTGGATCTTATTGCCTTTTATATAGAAATGGTTTGCCTTGAGGAATATGGTTCCATTATATGCGGTTCCGGTCTCGGCCTCCAGGTCCATTTCCATGCTGCTCGCGGTCAGGATATCTTCCCCGGCTGTCATGATCACATTGCCTTTTGCAAGGGCCTTCATGGTTTTGTGATCAAAACGTACAAAATCAGCGGTAAGTTTTCTATCCTCTTTGGCTATGATTACATTACCTCTTGCAATATATTGATCAGCTTCTTGGTCATAACTTATCTCGTCTGCAACAATATTCCACGGTTCAACAGCACGATCCCCGGACAACGGATCTTGAGCAACCGAAACCATGAGAGTATAATGATCATCACCATAATAGAAGTAAGAATAGGCTTTAATTATGATATAGTAGGTTCCAGCTTCGGCGACCGCCACAAAGATTTTAGTTGGGTCAGAACTGCTTGAAGCATCATATTCTCCCGCTGATAGCACATTGCCAGAAGCATCCTCTATGAAGATATCCCATCGACCAGAAGAGATAGTACCTACGTTGAAATTAGCGGTAATAACGCCAGCGCCTGAAGTGGTGATGGAAAACCAATCCTCATCCTTTTCTGATGAAAGTTGCCCTTTAATTGACACCCCTGCGTCTACAGAATTTGCATGAGCCAGGCTATTGTTTGGCTCAATTTCATCGCCCTCATAGTATGTGCTACTATCAGATGGACCGCCGATGGTGACAGTGGGAGAGATGTTGGCAGGTTCGTCAGCATAAACAGGAACTGCACTCAGAACAACGAGCATAAGTGCAAGGTGGGCCATAGTGTTGTAAATTTTACAAAAAGATCCTGAAGACATAGCATAGGATCTAATCAATCTGTACGCAAAATTCTGGCACTTATCCTGCACCTTATCCTCAAGCATTGAGACCGGTCATTTTCAAATTATAGAATATGAAACTCCACGCAAGTGGTAGAATAACATCTTGAACACAGTGAGAAAATTAACCATAACTCCAACTTAGTACATGTATTCTTAATTACGATGACGTATTTAATTACTCATTGGTCATTGCTAATGGCCCGGGGGATATTTTTTCTGGATGCCCTAAACAAAAATCCGTCCAGCGGGCCGGCTCAAAATGCTTTAGCGCAACGAGTCAATGACTGACAAGAACGGAGCGGAGGTAACCCATTTTGAGCCGGCCCCTCCTATGCACGATGGAGGGGGCATCCTGGGAAAAAATACCCCCCGGGCCCAGTCCATAATTCACAGATCGATCGCCCTGCTGGTTAACACTAAAAATACCTCACCGAATTTACGAGTTAGAGCACTTAGTTGAAAAAGTCAAGATGTAGTTGATATCTAGCCACTAAATGTCGTTATGAAAACACCTTTTTTCAACAGATAATGAATATACCCTTAACAAACCTCAACGGCATTTACGCAGAAAGGTTATGTACATTTTCTCCCCTTGTCTTTAGACTCTTAGGGATAGGTGAGGAAGGCAATTTTGAGTTGGATAAAGAAAGGATTAGGTAGTTTTTTTTTCATTCTTAGGCCTAAGATAAAATAAGACCAGGCCCCCGATACCCATCAAAACAGAAAGAATCTGACCCATGGTCATAAAAGAAAAGACAAGGCCAAGCTGTGGGTCCGGTTGTCGAAAAAACTCAACAAAAAATCGAAAGATGCTATAAAGAAAAAGAAATAAACAAAAGAGTGTTCCCCTTTTAAAAAGGAAATCCTTTATCCACCACATGATTGTAAAAAGGAAAATCCCTTCAAGGAAAAGCTCATAAAGTTGAGAGGGATGCCGCGGAAGATCTCCACCAGATGGAAAGATCATACCCCAGGGGAGAGTGGTCACCTTACCATAGAGCTCGGCATTAAGAAAATTCCCAAGCCTTCCAAGGCCTAAACCAATAGGAGCAGTTACGATAATAAGATCGGCAAATTCCCAGAAGCTGACCCTATGTTTTTTCACGTAAATGAGGCCAAAGAAAACAACGCCTATCAGTCCACCATGAAAGGACATGCCTCCTTCCCATAGAGCAAATAGTTTTAACGGATGGCTGAGGTAAAAGGCAATATTGTAAAAGATAACGTAGCCGAGGCGGGCCCCAATGATAAGGCCGATTATCAGAAATAGAAAAAGATCATTTACCATATTTATGTCAATATCAAGCCTTTTCTTTCTTATTTGATATCTTACCAGATAGTAGGAGGCTATGAAACCGAGGATATACATGACTCCATACCATCGTATCTGAAGGGGACCAAGTTTAACGATTGTTGGATCTATGGATGGATAGCTCAGCATTTGCCTTACCTTGCATTCTTCCAAGATAACATACGAGGACAAAGAAAAGAACACAAAACATGGCAAGAAAGTCAAATCAAATCCAAATTAAGAAATTCCAAATTGTCAGTATGCTAATTCTGACATTTGAAATTTTTTTGGCCTTGAACTTTGAGATTTGACATTCTCTTACGGTTTGCGCAATATGGGGTAACCCATTTTCAAAAAGCGTGAGTCTGGACGATATATTATAAAAGCAGCAAACCGATGGATATAAAAAAAGGGCATGCAGTAGAGTTGACAGTAGAAAAGGTTGTCTATGGTGGTAGGCTCCTTGCCCATCTCAATAACATGGCAATTTTTGTGGATAAGGCCGTCCCAGGTGACAGGGTTACTGCAAGAGTGGTCAAAGTCAGAAAGAACTTTGCCGAGGCAAGGGTTTTAGAAGTCGTAGAGGCCTCACCATATAGAACTATTGCCCCCTGCCCTTACAGCGATTACTGCGGTGGTTGTAATTGGCAATTTATCGAGTATGAAAAACAGTTGGAATACAAGCATGCCTTGGTCGAGGATTTACTTAACCATATTGGCAAGGCCACCAATTTTCAGATACACCATGTTTTGCCCTCTTCCCAGGTATTTGGGTACAGAAATAAGATGGAATTCTCTTTTTCAAACAAGAGGTGGGCTTTGCCTAAGGAGAGAGATGAGAAAAGGGCTAATGACAATTTTGCCCTTGGTCTTCACATACCAGGTACCTTTGATAGAATCATAGATATTGAGGGATGCCTTCTTCAGAAAGAAAAAGGCAATGAGATATTAAGGGAGGTAAGGAGATACGTAAAGGATAGCGGAATACCCGTCTATGGGCTAAAAAGTCATCAGGGATTTTGGCGTTACCTCATGTTACGCCATTCCTATTGTTTTGATGAATGGATGGTGAATATAGTAACGAGTGAGCAGAGAGATCCCCCTGTTCAGGACTTAGCTTCAATCCTTAAGGGTCGATTCAAGGAAATTGCCTCTATTGTAAACAATATCAATACCAAAAAAGGAGGGACAGCAGTTGGCGAGTGGGAAAGAATTCTGGCGGGTGAGAGGAATATCAGGGATAAAATAGGGACGTCTACCTTTGAGATATCCGCAAATTCTTTCTTTCAGACCAATACCCTTCTTTCCCAGAGATTATATCAGTCAGTAAAGGATTTTTCCTCTTTGACTGGAAAGGAGACCGTTCTTGATCTTTATTGCGGGATAGGGACAGTTTCTATCTTTTTGGCTCCCCAGGCCTCAAGGATAATTGGCATGGACATATCGAACAGTGCTATAGCAGATGCCAAAAGGAATTGCCAGTTGAACGGGATAGATAACGGTGAATTTCTATGTGGGGACGTGAGGATGTTGTTGTCTCAATTTACTATTCAACCAGATTTGTTAGTCAGTGATCCGCCAAGAACAGGGATGCATAAGAAGGTGATAGACCAGATCCTTCAACTTTTGCCTGATAAGATCATTTACATCTCCTGCAATCCTGCCACATTGGCTAGGGATATCGCTTTGTTAAAGGAGCGATATAGAGTAGAAGAGGTTCAGCCAATTGATCTATTTCCACATACCTATCATATAGAATCTGTTGCGAGAATGGAGAGGGTTTGATAGAAAAACAAAAACATTGACAATTATTGAGTCACCTATATAATTGACCTTGGGTTTTGTCATTGATCAAAGAGGGGAGAAGACACCGATACGATCTTCCCACGAAAACATCTCTGAAAGAGGGAGGTGAGTTGTAAAGTGGCTAAGACCTTGGAAAAGAAGAAGTCCGAGCCCTTAGCCAGATGAAATTAGTTTTATGAAGGTAATTGTATATAATAATCAAATAGAAAAGGCCATACGAGATCTGAAGAGAAAGCTTTCAAAGGAGGGTTTCTATTCGGAGATAAAGGAAAGAAGGTTTTATGACAAGCCGAGTGTTCAGAGGAAAAAGAAACAGGCAAAGGCTGCCAAAAGACTCCGAAAGAAGATGAGGAGATTTTAACCCACTTTCCTTATAAGTTAGGGCAAAGAATATTTAGTCTTTGATCTACCATTAGTGGTACTGAAATGGTTTAAAAGGGAATCCCGTTAAAAGCGGGAACGGTCCCGCCGCTGTAACCCTGCCCCTTTCTTTACTGATAAGAAAGGGGAACCTTTTTAGCATTTGTATACCACTGTTCCAATAAGCCGGGATGGGAAGGTCGCTAAAAGGGCGGGGGAGTCAGAAGACCTGCCACTATGGTATTATTTAAGGATCAAGGAAGCAGGGTGCAGTCCTTAAATCCATCTGGATTTGAGGATTTTTTTTTCAAGTAATGCTGCTTAAGAGATCATGACGGGCTAACCACCATGACCTGTGGGGCATAATCAAAGATGATAGCAACCCGGTTGAGCCGGTATTTCCATATAGAAGTTTATTTAAAACTACTTTTAGTCGTTCTCCTCTGTTCTTCGCCTCTGTTGTCACATGCAGCTGTCTTTCATGATTCTTTGGGCAGGAATGTGATTTTGCCCTCTGTCCCCATGAGGATTATTTCTTTAGCACCCAGCATTACAGAGATGATCTATTTTCTCGGATTAGGTGACAGGCTTGTCGGTGTAACCAAATTTAGCTATTTTCCCAAGGAAGCCCAGAAGAAGCCAAAGGTGGGTACCTATACGGATATAAATGTTGAAAAGGTGATAACGCTCAATCCTGATCTTGCTTTTGCTACGGCTGATGGAAACAAGAGAGAGGATGTTGAAATGCTCGAACAAGCCGGTATCCCGGTGTATGTTGTCAATCCTCGAAGGATAAATCAGGTCTTAGATACCATGGAGAGACTAGCAGAGATATGTGGCGTAACCTATAGGGCAAAAGGGCTCGTTGGTTATCTTAGAGAAAGGGTCGTGAGGGTCGTGAAGGCGCTAAGAAATAGCGCAAGACCGTCAGTCCTTTTGGTGATAAATGTGAGACCCCTTATGAGCGTCAATCGAAACACCATACACCATGACATAATCCATTTGGCTGGGGGGAGGAACATCACCGGGGATCAGCCTATTACCTATCCAAGGCTTAACATGGAGGAGGTGATAAAAAAAGGACCGGATGTGATAATCATCTCATCTATGGGGAGAGGGGAACAGTTTGACAAGGCCAGAAAGGAATGGTATCGATGGCCCACTTTACCAGCTGTCCGAAAGGGGAAAGTTTATCTTATAGATTCTGACCTAATAGACAGACCTGCCCCAAGAATAATTGGGGGATTAGAAGAGATGGCCAGATTAATACATCCTGAGATAGAGTGGGATGAGAGATAATAAAGACTATAGGGTAACTCCTTTAAAGGTAATAACTACAGGGGTTATCTTATCAGGGGTGCTTATAGGCATAGCCCTCATCTCTTTAAGTTTGGGTCCTGCCAGGATTTCCTTGAAGGATGTTCTTATGTGGGTCACTGGCTATAGTTCGGTTGATCAAACGGCATGGATGATTCTGTTTAAGATACGGTTGCCGAGGATTCTGCTGGCTGGCCTGGTTGGTTTTACACTCTCTGTTGGCGGAGTTGTATTCCAGGCCCTCCTAAGAAACCCGCTTGCAGAACCTTTCATACTTGGTGTCTCAAGTGGAGCCGCAGTAGGGGCTATTATCGGCATTGTCTCTGGTCTCGGGTTTAACCTTGGTGTACCCCTTCTCTCCTTCATGGGTGCCCTGTTTACTATTCTCCTGGTGATGGGTATAGGCAGCCGTTATGGAGGACTGGAATCATCAACGCTGCTTCTGACCGGGGTAATTGTTAATGCCTTTTTTACAGCTGTAATAATGTTTTTCATTGCAACCACCAGTGATAGCAGACTTCATTCCATACTATTTTGGCTGTACGGTGACCTTTCACAAAGCAAATATGTACAGCTATCAATAGGTCTTCCGCTTATCCTCATTGTCTCAGGTATACTATATGTCTTTTCTCGTCATCTCAATCTTATAGTGGGAGGGGAGGAGCCTGCCCTTCAGATGGGTGTCGAGGTAGAGTTGTTAAAGTGGATATCATTCCTTGGCATATCATTGATCACTGGTATGGTTGTATCTTTTTCCGGAATAATAGGTTTTGTTGGTCTGATTGTACCACACCTGATGAGGATGTTTCTTGGGCCTGATCACAGGCTATTGATACCAGCTTCTGCCCTTGGAGGTGCCGTTTTCTTGATAGCTGCAGATACGTTGGCACGCACAATACTATCTCCCAGTGAATTGCCGGTAGGAGTAATAACCGCCTTTCTAGGGGCTCCCTTTTTTATATATCTTCTAAAACAGAGAGGGAGCCAGTGGACCCAGAGCTGATCCTAAACGGTGTCTCCTTCAGGTATGACAGCCAATGGTGTCTTGAGGGGATAGACTTTGAGCTCAAAAAGGCTGAGATTGTAGGGATGATAGGTCCAAACGGTTCAGGCAAGAGTACCCTCTTGAAGATTATGGATGGCCTTCTAAAGATACAGAAAGGAGAGATTTTACTTCGGAATAAACCGATATCAAGGTATAGAAGGGCTGATATTGCCAAGCAGATAGCCATGGTACCCCAGGAATCAACCTTTCGATTTCCTTTTTCGGTCTTTGAGGTGGTGCTCATGGGTCGTTTTCCTCATTTAGGTCTCTTTCCTTTTGAGGGAAAAGAGGATCTGGAAATAGCTCAGCAATCTATGCGGCTAACAGGCACCCTTGATCTGGCAAGGCGCTCCATTCATGAGTTGTCAGGAGGAGAGAAACAGCGGGTGCTTATTGCCAGGGCATTGACCCAGAGGGCTCAAGTAATCTTGCTGGATGAGCCTACATCTTTCCTTGATATACGGCACAAGGTGGAAATATTTGAACTTATTTCATCTTTGACCCAAACACAAGGGCTCAGCGTGATTATTGTTTCTCATGATATCAGTCTGGCCGCACAATACTGCCAAAGGATGGTCCTTTTGAATAAAGGAAGCGTCTACAGAATAGGTGAACCTGCTGAGGTGATCACTGTTGATACTATAAGCACCGCATACCAATGTCCGGTGCTCGTTGACAAAAACCCGATTAGTAAAACTCCTCGTGTCACAGTTCTTTCAAGGAGAGGCAAGGATGACACCTTTGTATAATTTAGTCCCCTGTATTTCTTCAGTATTTCGGTGACGGTGACGGTCACGAAGCCCGTATCGGAAAACAGCCACAGTTCAGGTAACGTGAAAATAGAAGGACGAATGACCTAACCCCAGAACGAAACGGGCATCTCTGACGACTCGGGACAGGCTTCACCATAACCTATGAATGTTAGGACGATTGTAAGGTATTCCCCAGAGGCGGGATTCCAGTTTAGAGGGCATGCAAACGTATGAGGGTAAAAAGGAGATGACATGATCGAAGTATTTATGAAAGGCGGGCCCATAATGTATCCCCTTTTGATCTGCTCAATAATAGCGCTCACTGTGATAATCGAGCGGACAGTATTCTGGATAGTTGAGGATCATAGGAGGGATCAAGCTCTGATAAACAAGGTTCTATCTTTGGCTGAAACAGGCGATTGGGAAACGGTGAGGGCAAGAATCGGAGATTCAAGGGATTTTATTATAAGGATCCTGGTAGCAGGTATCCTCCACAGGCAGTTTAGCATGTCAAAGGCAATGGAGACGGCTGCTTCGGACGAACTAGATAGGATGAGACAGCATCTTCCAGTCCTTGATACAATAATCACCATTTCTCCACTGTTGGGTATTTTTGGGACAGTAGTAGGGATTATTCTCTCATTTGAAATCCTGGGAAGTGCAGGAATCGAGGAGCCACAGGCAGTAACGGCTGGCATTGCTCAGGCCCTTATAACAACTGCATCCGGACTAGGAATAGCGATTCTTTCACTCTTTCCTTTTAACTACTTCAATTCCAAGGTAGAGAAGGCAGCCGCTACCATAGAAAAGTACGCCACAAGCCTGGAAATAGTCTATAACAAACGTAATCAATCAAATAGTAGCGGGGAAAAAGAGGTAATATCCCATGAAGGTTAATCTTGGAACACAGAGAAGGGCCAGGATAGAGATTCTCCCTCTGATCGATATCGTTTTTCTTCTCCTTGTCTTCTTTATCTATGCCATGCTTTCTATGGCTGTTCATAGAGGCATACCTATCAATTTACCCACTTCTTCATCCGCCAAGATAGAAAAAGGGTTATTATTGTCGCTGACCATCAAGGATAACGGTGAGATATTGTTGGACAAAAATCGGATACCCCCAAAAGATTTTGTTCGGCTCTTGAAACTCAGGGCAAAACAGGAAGAGAGCCCGGGAGTCCTTCTCTTTGCCGATAGCAGAGTCTCATGCCAGCTGTTGGTCAAGGTGCTGGACCAGATAAGAATGGCTGGCATCAGCAGGATTTCATTGCAGACCACGATGGAGAACCAACCGTGAGTCGATCGCTTCTCCTCTCTTTGTTATGTGCCTTGATCCTGCATTCACTGTTAGCATGGGTAGATTTAGACTTGTTTAAGAGACCTATCCCTGCGAGGGATCTACCAAAGAGCCTGACTATTGATATAGCCGGGCCAAGACCGGCTAAGAAACCTTCGGCACCTAAGGATCCATCGATACTTGTTAAGAGACCCACCTTACAAAAAAAGATAAAAAGAAACGTCAAACCAAGACCTCGAGTTGAGCCAAAGATTGAAGACAAGAAAAGAATTGAACGGCAGAGGCCAATACCTAAAGAGAAGCCTGTAGAAAAACATGAAGACCTTGCTGACCTTTCATCAGTAGATCTTCCTACCATCAAAAAAAAAGATACCTTTGCAGAGAAAGATAATCATTTTGCACCTGATATAGTGGATATACCAATGGCTCTACCAAAAGCAAAACATATACCTGATTCCCCTTCTCATGCTTCCATTAGCTATGCCCTGCCTATTTATCAGAAAAATATTCCCCCCCCATACCCTTTATTGGCAAGGAGAAGGGGTTATCAAGGAAAGGTGCTCCTTGAGCTGTTGGTCAGAAAGGATGGTAAGGTAGGGTCTATTCGGTTGGCCCAATCAAGTGGTTATGAAGCTCTAGATAGGGCCGCCATAAAGGGGGTTAGAAATTGGCTCTTTCGGCCTGCCAAAAGAGGAGATGAGTTAGTTGAGATGTGGGTAAAGATACCCATTAGGTTCCAACTAAAATAGATGATCTCAGGTCTTTTCTCTTGACAAAGAACGGGGCATTGGATAAAAGTTCAGCAATTAATTATCGATAAAAAAACAGGTCCATGTGGAAGCTGATTCAAAACAGGTAAGAAAGACTACAAAGGACGGATGGGTATTCTTGTTAACTGGGTTGATAGGTGCCCTTATTGTTGGATGGATAGTCTTTCCTCTCGCCCTTTACTCTGAAAAGAGTCAGCCCCTGAACTTCAGCCATGCCAGTCATGGCCCGGAATCAAGTGCGGGATTGGACTGTGAGGAATGCCATTTTTTTCATGAAGATGGGACCTTTTCCGGAATCCCTGGAATTAACAAGTGCATGGAATGCCATGAGGATCCAGAATCCCCTTTCACTGAGAGCCCGGAGGAGACAAAGCTTTTTGCTGATTATATTGGGCCGTCAAAAGAGATCACCTGGCTCGTTTACTCCCGCCAACCAGATTGCGTCTATTTTCCCCACATCGCCCACGTAAAGATAGCAGAAACTGAATGCAGGGTCTGTCATGGAGATTTCGCTAAAAGAGATACGTTACCTGATTACAAGGTTAACAGGCTGACCCGGTACAGTATCGATATCTGGGGGAGAAATATCGCCGGATACAAAAAAAATACCTGGGATAGGATGAAGATGGATGATTGTGCTCAGTGCCATAGGCAAAAAGGAAAGGAGAATAACAACGCCTGTTTTGTGTGCCATAAATAAGGGGGATCTGCTCAAAATTTGAGGGAGGGACATGGAGTTTAGCCGAAGGAATTTTATCAAATTTGCCGTGGGAGGATTAGGTGGAACCCTACTATCCCCCCTCCCCTGGAAACTTATCGATGATATAGCCATATGGACCCAGAACTGGTCATGGGTACCAGTGCCAGCAAGGGGAAAATTTTCTTCCGCAAACACGGTCTGTATGCTCTGCCCTGGTGCATGCGGTATTAAGGTCAGGAAGGTTGGGAGCAGGGCAGTAAAGATAGAGGGCAGGGCCGATTATCCGGTAAATCAGGGAGCAATATGCCCCCTCGGTATGGCGGGCCTCCAGATTCTTTACAATGAGGGGATCCGGTGGAAGGCGCCAATGAAAAGGGTTGCGCCACGGGGATCTGACAAGTGGAAAGAGATATCCTGGGCTGAGGCCATAGATGAGTTGGCCACCAGGATAAAAGGATTAAGAGATAAAGGAAATCCAGAAAAACTCGCAGCAATAGATGGAAATCAGTCTCGCTCCACCATGGCACTCCTCATTAAAAGGCTGCTCGATGCTGTTGGAAGTCCTAACTACCTGGGTATGCCAACAGAAGAAGATACCCATGCCATGGTTACATTCCTTATGCAGGGAAGGAAAGGGCCTCTAGCATTTGATCTGGAAAACTCCGACTTTATTTTGAGTTTCGGTTGCTCCCTTGTGGATGGATGGGGGGCCCCTGGAAGGATGCTGCGTGCCTGGGGGGAGTGGACTGAAAAGGGGCCAAAGAATAAAACATATGTGGTGCAGATTGATCCAAGGGCCTCAAATACCGCATCAAAGGCAGATCAATGGCTTGCTCCATTTCCAGGAACAGAGGCAGCCCTGGCCTTAGGAATTGCTTATGTACTTATCAAGGAAAGACTGTATAGCAAAGAGTTTATCCAAAATCACACATTTGGTTTCTATGATTGGTCTGACGCAAATGGGGCGCACCATAAGGGGTTTTCGACAATTGTCTTGGAGAAATACACTCCCCAGATAGTAGAGAATATCACCGGAATAGGGAGGAAGGTAATTATTGAGGTGGCCAGAAAGTTTGCAGTAGCACATAGTCCTATTGCCCTTGCTGGAAGAGGGAAAGGCCGCCTACCAGGTAGTCTTTATGAATTTATGGCCGTACATGCCCTTAATGCATTGAGAGGAAGGATAAATAAAGAGGGAGGGGTTCTCATAACAGATGATCTTCCGTTGGCCCCATGGTCAGATGTAGACTATGATCCGGTGGCTATGGCTGGCCTTAGAAAAGAAAGGCTAGATCATGCTGGAACGCCACGATATCCGTTCACCAGGAGCCTCATGGACAAGTTAATACAGGCTGTAATGAGCAGTCAAGACTCGCCTGTTGATACCCTTCTTGTGTGCTCTGCAAATCCTGTCCACACCATCCCAGACAGCCAGAATTTTATCAAGGCAATGGCCAAAATACCCTTTATTGTGAGCTTCTCTCCATTTATGGATGAAACCTCCCTTGTGGCAGATCTGATACTCCCTGATCATACCCATCTTGAAAAGATGGTAGATATGGTATGGCCAACCGGGATGCAATATCCCCTTTATGCCCTTTCTCAGCCAGTGGTAAAACCGGTGTATAAGACAAAACACAGTGGCGATGTGATCATATCCGTGGCCAAAAAAATAGGCGGACCAGTTGCTGGCTCCTTTCAGTGGGCTCATTTTGAGGAGGCCCTACAGGAAAGGGTCAGGGGGCTTTATGCCTCAGGGAAGGGGGAGACGTTGTACCATGAATCTGAACCGGTCTGGAAAGGATTGGCTACAAAGGATAGATTGAGCCCGATGTATTCATCCTTCAAATTAATGTGGGCGGACATTAAGGAACATGGAGCCTGGTATATGCCTTCACACTCCTTTGGCAACTGGTCAGAGATCTTTCACACGCCAAGCAAAAGATTTGAGTTCTTCTCCACCACTATAGAGACGGCCGTTAAGGACTATTCAAAGGGAAGATCCTCTGATGATGCCCTTTTAGATTTGGGCATAAGCCCCACTGGAGATGAGGTGTATATGCCCCACTATGAGAAGATAAGATCAAGGGCCGATGAGAAGCAGTACCCCCTACTTCTCTTCCCCACTGAATTGATAAATCTGGCGAGTGGATGGATAGGAAATCCACCATTCTTGAATAAGACACTTCACGACCACCAGCTTACAAGAGATGATCTCTTTGTGGAAGTTAATCCGAAGACAGCATCTCAATATGGTTTAAAGGAAGGCTCAAAGGCGATTGTGAGATCCCCAAAGGGAGAGGTAGCAGTAAGGATTCACCTTTTTGATGGGGCTATGCCTGATGTTATCTTTATCCCTTTTGGCCTTGGACATACTGCATATGACAGGTACCTGAAGGGAAAGGGTGTCAATCCTCATACGATCATTAATCCGATTGAGGATCCCCTAAGCGGGCAGCCGGTTTGGTGGAATACCAGGGTTACGATGATCAAGGTATAAAGTCCTTGAGGTGAGCCCTATAAAAAGCTGACAAATAACTTGGTATTTTGTTCAAATGGACGATTAATAGTTGGGTGAGGGGGCTATTTTCAGGTGAAAAAGGAAGACGACAGGCATGGCACAAGATATGGGATGGTTATTGATTTAGATAAATGTACTGGCTGTGGTGTATGTGTTGTCACCTGCGCCTCTGAAAATAATGTCCCGGTGATGTATGATGAATCTGACAAGACAAGGAACATTACCTGGCTAAGGATTTACACGGTAACGAATGGAAAAGAGTTTCCAGAGACTGAGGTTGTATACATCCCCAGGCCATGTATGCAATGCGATAATCCCCCCTGTGTGCCTGTTTGTCCGGCAACAGCGACCAGAAAGGATCCAAACACCGGAATAGTAAGCCAGATCTATACAAGATGTATAGGTTGTAGATACTGTATGGCTGCATGTCCCTACCATGCAAGGGATTTCAACTGGTTTGACCCCTTCTTCCCTGAAGGCATGGACCGATACCTCTCTCCAGAGGTCTCCCCGAGGGTGAGAGGCGTGGTAGAGAAGTGTAGCTTTTGTCACCACAGGCTCATGAGGGCTAAGGCAAAGGCATATGCAGAGGGCAGGAGAGATCTGAAAGAAGATGAATACATCCCTGCCTGTGTCGAGGGCTGTCCCTCAAAGGCCATCACCTTTGGTGACCTTAATAACCCTAAGCATAGGGTTTCTGGGCTTATCAAGAGCCCCTATGCCTTCAGATTGCTGGAGAGGCTTGGCACCGAACCCAAGGTATATTACACAAGTACGAGGGACTGGGTGAGGCGTATGGCAGACAACTATCTGTCAGGGGAATTTACTTCACTCCGTTCATCCCGCAATGCGGCAGAATAATGGAGGGATGGAGTAATGGGTATCAGACAATTTTGCCATTTTCATCTTCTACGTTGCTCCAATGCTCCGTTACTCCGACATTACGTATCTTGGCCTTACAACTAGTGAAACAAAGCACTATGATTTTCCGCCGCATGCGCATAGAATTTCTGTTTAGTAAGCTGGAGAAAAAATGGATTTGGCCTTGATCCCCAATGGTGTTCAAAGATGCCCGTTAAAGACATTTGTGCCATGGATGTTTCTGTGGTTGGTTGTTCTTGCCTGGGGCCTTCTGTCAGCCTTTCTATGTTTCTATAAGGGGCTGAACCAGACAAATATGAATCACTATTTTGCCTTTGGACTGTGGATCGTATTTGATCTCTCACTGATTGCTCTTGGTGCAGGTGCATTTTTTACAGGATTCCTGACACATATCATTGGCGAGGTTTTTATTTATCCTTTTGTCGAGGACCTGAAGGCCATTATCAATGCAGCTGTTGTTATAGGTTTCATATGTTATTCAGCTGCCATTGCAATGCTGGGGGTAGATATCGGGCAGCCGCTCCGGGGCTGGTTTATTTTCTGGCATGCCAATGTGCATTCCATGTTGACCGAGGTCTCCTTTTGTATCACCGCCTATCTTGGTGTACTGACTATTGAATATCTCCCACTGATATTGTCCAATAGAAAACTAAATGAGATACGGGAATTCAACATCTTTGGGAGCAATCTTCACCACACAATGGCCGTCTTTGCTGCTGCAGGAACATTTCTTTCCTTCTTTCATCAAGGCTCATTGGGAGGGATGTTCGGCGTACTCTTTGGTCGCCCTTTTGCCTTTAGAGATGGTTTCTTTATATGGCCATGGACCTTCTTTCTGTTTATCCTCTCCTCTATTGCGGCAGGCCCATCGTTTACCCTGGTCTGTGTATGGGTTGCCAAGAAAGTCACCGGAAAAGAACTGGTTAAGAAGAGTGTTTTTACCCTGCTGGCCAAGATCTCAGGCTGGCTTCTGGCCAGTTATGTAATTCTCAAGATCCTGGACACGATTACCTGGGCCTATGGTGTTGTGCCCAGGGCTGGATTGTCCTTTATGGATTTCTATGAGGGGACCTATGGAATCTGGCTCATAGTTGCTGAGATCGGGGTTTTTGGCATTATCCCGGCAATTATCCTGATAACTCCTCGGTTGAGGGAAAAAAGTGATCTTCTTATTATAGGCGCCTTGATGAACATTGCTGGTATAGTGCTTAACAGGTTTGTTTTTAGTATTCAGACCCTAGCTATACCAGTGATGCCATTTGATACGTTTATGAGGTATCTTCCCACATGGCAGGAGTGGGGTATTGCAATTGGTGCAATTGGCTATGGAATCCTTGTATTCTCCCTCTCTTATAGATATCTACCCCTTTTTCCGCGGGAAGCTGAACTGAGCCCTGTCAAGGTTCTCGGCAAGGTCGTCACGGATTCTGGGTTAGTGAAAAGGAGTTGACATGTTTCCTTTTGTTTTTGAATGGACTTGGGATGCTAGTCGCCTGGTCTTTATGGGGCTTCTCTATCTTGTCCTTGGCGTCATTTCTTTGGGCTTACTATATGCCTTTGTAATGACATGGTTGAAGCTGAGGGATTCGAATGAAAAATCTCAGGGCTAAATGTCAGATGAATGAGCAACTACCAACGACAAAGCGTTATGAATCGGTGACGGTGAGGGTGAGGGTTGGGTTTTGTCATTTGGACTTCATATCACTGTATCATGGCGCCAGTTCTTGTCATCACTTTCTGGACAATCCAGATTATAATGAAGTCCTCTGCTTTCCTTTCGCATGTTAGCCGAGGTAATGATTAGCTCGGCAACGGTTGCCAGGTTTCTTAGTTCCAATAAATCCCTGGTGATTATGAAATCCCAGTAGTATTCCTTAATCTCCTGTTGGATGACCTCTATCCTCCTTTTGGCCCTGATCAGCCTTTTGTTTGTCCTGACTATGCCCACATAGTTCCACATAAGTCTTCTTACCTCATCCCAGTTATGGGACACAACAACAGATTCATCGCTATCAGTGGCTGAACCTGGGTCCCAAAGGGGAACGTGTGGGAATTTATCATCATCTTTCCCAGATAGCATCTTGGCGCTGTCTTCAAAGGCGAATCGTGCAAAAACAAGGGCCTCGATAAGGGAATTACTTGCTAACCTGTTTGCTCCATGCAGCCCGGTACATGCTACTTCACCTATCGCATACAGATTGGTTATGTTGGTCCGGCCCTGTTTATCTGTCAAAAGACCCCCACACATGTAATGAGCGGCAGGCACAACCGGAATTGGCTCTTGAGTAATGTCTAAGTTTAACTCCAGACACCTTTTGTAGATATTCGGAAAGCGGTTTTTAATGAACTTCTTAGACCTGTGGCTTATATCCAGATAAACGCATTCATCCCCGCTCTTCTTTAATTCAGCATCAATTGATCGTGCCACAATATCTCTCAGGGCCAAATCCTTTAAGGGATGGTAGTGTTCCATGAAATGATTGCCCTTTTTATCAATTAGTCGCCCTCCCTCACCCCTGACTGACTCGCTAATCAAGAAATTTTTTTCCATCGGATGGTAGAGGCATGTGGGATGGAATTGTACAAATTCCATGTTTGCCACCTTTGCCCCTGCTCTATAACCAATAGCCACACCATCACCAGTGGCAATATCAGGGTTGCTCGTATAAAGATACACCTTCCCTGCCCCCCCGGTTGCAAGGATAATTATCCTGGCCAGGAAGGTCTTTACCTTGCCTGTGATTATGTCCAAAACATAGGCACCCCAGCATGTCTCTTCAGTCTCGTTCGTCGAGAGACCTCTTCTTATAAATTTTGAGGTAGTAATCAGGTCTATGGCCATATGATTTTCATAGATCTGAATGTTGTTATTCTTTTCCACATTATGGATAAGGGCTCTCTCCACTTCTTGCCCGGTAAGATCTTCAGTGTGGACAATCCTTCTTCTGGAATGGCCACCTTCCTGGGTGAGATCCAGTCCTTCAGTCTGAGTTTTGTTATGTGAGAAGTTAACCCCAAGAGAGATAAGCTCTTTAATCATAGCAGGCCCATTTGTTACAACCATGCGAACAACTTGCTCGTTACACAGGCCAGCACCAGACTTTACTGTATCCGCTATGTGAAGATCAAATGAGTCTTTTGGATCTAGCACTGAGGCAATACCTCCCTGGGCATAATTGGTAGAGGCATCCATCGTCTCTTTTTTTGTCACTATGGCCGCTGTGCCTACTGAGGCGGCCTTGAGAGCAAGGCTGAGTCCGGCAATGCCGCTACCAATGATAAGATAATCTGACTTTATTTCCATCTCTCCCTTATGTCTTTAGAGTTTTCTACCATACAAGACAGAGCACCTAAAAGGTTGCAGAGTTTTTTTGGGATTTGTTCACCGGTTATTCTAAATCCGAAATACGACGCACGAAATTCCTGCCCGCCATTGCTCTCGCGCAGGCGAGGCAGGCGGGTCGCTCTTGCTCAGGCCAGGCAGGCGTGCGAAACAAATTCGACATTCGGATTTAATTACCGAATATAAGGGGTTACCGAATATACCAAAAATCGTCTGCCAAAAACCCGAATTCTAGAACGTGGTGGTAAATTTACATAAAACTAAATCTTTTTCAAGTTATGATTGACCTTTCACCCAAACATATAGTAACTTCAAAGTATGTGCGTATCAGCGGTTGTATTTGACTGTGATGGGGTCATGTTTGACTCCAGGCAGGCCAACGTTAATTTCTACAATCATATTCTGTTCCATTTTGGCCTCCCCCCCTTGGCACCTGAGGATATTGAATTTGTCCACATGCATACCGCCGTGGACTCGTTGAATCATATCTTCAGAAATAGCCCACACCTCGCCAGGGCCCAGGAATATCGGCTAACGCTTGACTACACCCCCTTTATAAAGGATATGGTTATTGAGCCAGGGCTGAAAGAGGTGCTCCATTTTCTAAAACAGCGATGTGGCCTTGCAGTGGCAACCAATCGGAGCAATACCATAGCAAGGGTTCTTGAACTAAATGGGCTCAGTCACTACTTCGACATCGTTGTTTCATCCCTAGATGTCAAAAATCCCAAACCCCATCCGGAGCCCATCTTCAAGATACTTGATTTTTTTGGCATCGAACCTCAGGAGTGCACTTACGTAGGCGATTCTGAGGTTGATTTGGAGGTCTGTCGAGCGGCAGGGGTACCCCTGATCGCTTATAAGAATAAGGCCCTAAAAGCACATATACATGTTGAGAGCCTGGCCGAACTCAAAGATATTCTCAAGTTTCCCATCCAACTTCCTTGATCCTTCCTTAGGTTAGCCAGGACCAGCTCTCAAATCGAGCTACCTGCCGGCATCAAAGCTACTGTAACAGGTCTTGATATATCCGAGAAAACCAGATGATGATGCTCTTCCCGATCAGAACCTGATTTGGGATATTATGGTGATACATGCCATCATGAACGCATTCGCATAAGGAAGGCTGAAACACGGAGAATAAAAACACCAATGAAGCTATAGTGAAAATATGCTTTTTCGTCCTATTTACAGCTCCTTCGTAGTTCATGGAATAATGGAGTGCCTGCTCCAATACTCCCTCCAGGCCGGAGGCCAAATGGGTCGACTCCCTTACGTTCAGTATTAAACATTTTCTATTGGATATCCTCTAATAACCTTTTTGCCTCTTTTCCATAGGGCCCTTCAGGGTCAATCTCCATAGTCAGTTTTAGTTCTCTGGCTGCCTCGTCATTGCGATCCAGCCTGAGATAGAGCCTTGCCAGATAAAAATGGGGTGACGGATAATTCGGCCCGTAAGAGATGGATTTATTGTAGGATTCGATGGCTGCCTGAAAGCTCTTCGTGGCCTCATAGGCGCGAGCCAAATTTTCATGACAAAGGCTGTATGATGGAAAAGATCTTAATGCCTTTTGGTAATTTTCAATCGCCCTCTGGTAGTCTCTCTTGTTGTAGTAAGCCAATCCAATGTTATTGTAGGAAAAATGTGGGGTCCTATAGAGAATATCGCTCACAGCCCTTTGAAAACAGGCAATAGCCAGATCCCATTCTCCTAGTAATAGATAAAGCGTGCCCAAGTTGTTTTGGGCTTCTGGAAATTCTGGCTGGAGGACCAGGGCCCTTTTGAAATGAGCCGCGGACTTTTCATATGCCCTCAGATCTCTGTAAGCCAGGCCTAATTCATTATGGATGTTTGCATTTTCAGGGTCTATCTTGCTCGCTTCAAATAGTTTTTCAAGGCCCCCTCTCAGATCGCCCAGTGCCTGAGATTTCTTCTTTACTAGTACCTTGTTCTCAGCACATCCTGTCAGCAGGATCGAGAGGAACGTGAGTATCAAGATAACTTTTCTATCTCTGAACATCAAATGAGCTTTTCCCCTGACCAAGTACCGTTGGCGTCAGGAATATTAGAAGCTCGCTCCTTACACGTGTCTTTTTCTCGGCCCTGAATAACCAGCCTAGGAAGGGAATTTTTGACAACCCTGGAATTCCAGACTCATCTTCAGCTTTCTCCTCCTTGTATATACCGCCAATGACAACAGTATCTCCGCTTCTAACTATCAATTTCGTCTTTATGTGCTTTTCTAATTTTAAAGATATGGATGGTGCCCTATCGTCTGTGACGTCAACATCCATGGTGACGTAATTATTAAAACTAACAGTGGGGGTGACTTTTAGTGATAAGGTTGCCTTCAGTTCGGTTGCCGCAATATTTTCAGTTGCAGGTAAGATAAGAACATCTCCTCTACTGATTTCAGCTTGCTCCCCGTTGCTGGCTATCACCTTGGGAGCAGAGATAACCTTTGCCTTATGCTCGGTCTCTGCTAGGGCAAGTTGGGCATTTAACGTAACCGCTCCTCTTGCACTGGAGCTGAGAACGCCAAAGCTAAGACCAATATTACTTTCCCATCCGGTGGGAGCGTTGCTTGAAAAGTTGCCGCCATAGAATCGATCAGATCCTGGTGCTGATGAGAAGAGAGTTGCGTCTGTTGGTATGCCAAAATTTGCTCCCCCCCTTCGTCGTTGTCCCTCAATATTAGTCCACTGCACTCCCAGGTCGCGGGTGAAATCGCTCGAGGCATCCACTATCCTTGCCTCGATCATGATTTGTTTTACTGGGGTGTCAAATTCCTTGACTAGCTTTTTGGCCTTCTCAACGATCGAGGCAATGTCCGTCATAATAACTGTATTTGTGCGTTTATCAACGGTAATGGTACCGCGCTTGCTCTTGATCTTTTCGATATGAGGTTTGATGTCTTTCTCTGCATCCGCAAAATCAACCCGAATGTAATCTGTAACAAGCGGCTCTTCTGCTTCAGCCGCAACCAGTTTAGCCTTTTCCTCCTTTATCCTTTCCTCTTCACGCTTTCGCCTCTCCTCCTCCTCTTTCTCAAGCTCCCTTATCTTTTCTTTTGTCATTACCTTGATGATATTTCCCTCTGTTATTGTACCGAGATTATTTGTCTCCAGCACTACATCGAGGGCCTGATCCCAGGGGACATTCTTTAATCTCATAGAGACTGTGCCCTTCACCTCAGGCCCCCAGACTATGTTCCGCTTGCTGACCTCCCCAATCAATTTTAGGATGTTCCTTATGTCAGCATTGGAGAAATCCAGGGTCATTCTGGCTCCTGTATAGCGCTTTTCAGGAGCCTTGAACACAGGTTTAGCCTCACGGAGCACCTCCTCTGGTTCTAAGGGGGCCTTAGGAAGTGGAGGGGTAATCCCTGGTTTAACCTCAGGGGGCACCTCCTCTGGTTTTAAGAGGGGCGTAGTTAGCTTGGCTGGGGTTATCTTTTTGGCAGGGGGTTTGACAGAGGTTTTGTTAAAATCTAACCTTATTTCCGTATCGGTCTGGATCAAATGGTAAGGGACCATTTCCTTTAGCTCTATTTCCAGACCAACCATCCTTTCCGCAACTTTTACTGTAGGAGTGATCCGGCTGACTACCCCTTTAAACTGGGAGGAATCTATGTACCGAGTTAGTTCAGGGATGATGGTCGCCTCCTTTATATCTAAAAGCAAGGTAAGGGTGTTCTTCCGGCTTAATTCGTATTCCGCCTTTTTGCTGGTGGTGACAGCAACCCTTGATTTGCCTTTGGGTAGCATGAAGAAATCAATTCCAAGTATCTGATTCAGCCTTGTTTCACCCGGTGAAAAGAACACGCGAGCTTCTTTCGGGCCTATTTCCTCCTCTTCAATAGCCTTGGAAACAACCTGTTTTTTTGGAAACAGTGAAAGCCTTACTGTTCTATCCTTTTCCTCCACACGGTATTCCACATCCTGGGATAGAGTAGCAATTACCCGGGTGGATATAGGCTTTTCTTCAACTACTTCAAAATGGATATCTTTTATGATACTGTCATCGATGACAGCTGGCTTGGTCAATTCCTCAGCCGGGACTGCATTTATACCCACTACGACGCGTAATGGTTGAACAAGCTTGAAGGCCGCATAAGGGACCAGTTTTGAGCTGGTTATCTCAATTATTGTCTCTTTATCAGGGGGGCCGTAGATAACGTGTATTGATTCGATCTCGGCAGGCCTCTCTTCTTCCACACCTGTTACCTCTTTTTTGGTGGGTGCTTGGGCGCAGCTGAAGACAAGATAGATAAGGGAAAAGGTAGTCAATAGAAAGATGGTGGTACTTTTTCTCGGGCTTATTTTGTCCAACATGCAAGCTCTCCTTTTTCAATTGACAGTTCTGAATTCGTTAGGCTAATCCACTTCCGGGAGCTTCATAGAAATATCATTTACTATTTCACGGCCTCTAAAATCCTTATAAGATTCCCTCACAACAAGCTCTTTGTCCAGGATCTTGATTACTCGCCCCCCCCTTCTTCCTATGGGGGACCCTACCTTGATCGGATGGCCATCGCCCTTTGAATCTCGAACGAGAGCCCAGTTTTCTTTACCAGTTAACACTATGGCCGACACGGTCAATTGGGAAATGTCAAGGGTTTCCAGATAGGTTCTTGGTTTTTCTCTTTCCTCTTCCTCTAACTCCCTTCGTACGACAATAAAGGATTTGAAAGGATCTACCTTGTTAGTAGGATCGTAAGAGTAGGCCGCTGTCTCCTCACCTTTTCTGGCCTCGGTTTCGATAGTGTCAGTCTTGGTCTCTTCGGGTTTTTTAGATGGTTCAGTGGCCTTTTTTTTATCTTCCGAAATCTTTAAGACAACCTTATCCTTGGCCTGAGCGGAGTTTATTCCTAAAAAAATAGGAATAGCCCCAATACCGAATAGTACAAAAAAGATTATGCTATTTCCTTTTTTTGCGCGCATCTTCAGTCTTTTCTTTCTCCTTGAACCTGTAGGTTACAGCCTTACAACTAGTTTTAAGCGTGGTGCTCTGCTCTTTAAGTGGGGTCATGACGACATTGACAACGTTAACGATTCTATCCAGTTTTCCTACCTTGTCAAAAAATGTAGCAACATTGTGATAGCCCCCCCTGACCTCTATGCTTACCGGTATTTCTACATAAAATTCTTTTGGAATCTGTTTTTTCGGACTGAACAGGAGGAACTCCAGATTAGAATCATTTCCAAGCTGGGTAATACTCTTTAAGAGAGTAGGGATTTCACTGGTAGTAGGCAAGAGCCTGAGGGCAAATTTCAGTTCCTCCTGCGCTGTGGCATGATCCGTTTCAAGCTTTTTCAAGTCTCTCGCCCTGAGTCTCGCACGCCTGATCTCCGTTTCTAATCTATCCAGCTTGGATTTGGTAGTAGCTATCTGACCTGTTTTTGGCACGTATACGAACCAAATATAGAGGCCTATAAGCAGAACAAGGGTTCCTGCAAAGATCAGGACCCTATGTACCATCTTCAATCTGGAAATCTTATCAAAATAAGCATCAAGATCCACTGCCATAATCCCTATCTTCTTCTTTTCTTTTTCTTTACCTCTGGGGGTGGTTCTTCTTGAAAGGCATAGGTCTTACACTTTAGCTCGAAATCCTTGAGATTTAGATTGAGCCCTTGAATCGTTTTTTGTCTTGTTCTGACTAATTCAACGGATTTTACAGTCTCTGTGCTCTCTAATCTATTCATAAAATCTGCAACTGTCTCGTTATCCATTGCTGTTCCTTCTAAAACAAGAATTCCTTTATCTTCTTTAAGCACCTTAAGCCATAGCTTATCCTTTGGTACACTCGTGGCTATATCATCTAAGAGCTTAACTGGCCCGGTTTTGACCTTTTCTAACCCTTTTATCGTGTTTAACTTAACTTCAACCTCAGCGATAGTTTTTTTAAGGGCCTTTATTTTGATGTTGGTATCTCTAAAGGAGGCCAGGTCTTTCTCTTTGGCATGCTGGTCTTTTTTTAAGGATTCTACCTGTTTGTTAAGACTGAGATAGCTATAGGGATTATAGGGGAAGAGACCCATTCCCAGAATAAGGATTATGATAGAGCCGATATAATAAAATACCTGGCGCTTTATATCTTCTTTTATCCTGGCAGCCCTGAAAGGGAATAGGTTGATCTTAATCATCTATCACCTATACTCCGCAATGCAAGCCCAATGGAGATAACAGCCATGGGGGCAGTATAATTTAAGTATCCTGTATCGAACAATTTTTCCTTTATTTCCAGACTCGCAAAAGGATTTAGCATCTCTATCTGTAACCCTGTTTCCAGGCCGAGGTATTTAATGAATCCCGGTATCAAGGATGAACCTCCGCTAACCAGGATATTTTCAACTTTTATATCTGGAAAGGTGGTTGCCACAAACTCAAGGGCTCTCTTTATCTCCTGAGCCCATTTTGTAACTGTTGAGGAAAACATCTCCTCAAACATAGGCCTCTGGTTTGTTTCTATTGCTTTAGCCCCCAATTTTATGCTTTCTGCTTCTTGATAAGAGATATTCAATTTATTCTGTATCTCACTGGTGATTTGGGAGCCACCGTAGGATGAGTCTCTGGTAAATATGGAGTTACCATCTCTAATAACGTTTATAGTTAGTTGTTGAGCACCGATATGTACCAGAGCGTGGCAGCCGGCCTGTTCATGACCGGTGATTTCAAAGGCATTTTGTAGGGCGAAGGCATCTATATCCAGAACAATGGGGTTAAGCTCGGTTAAATGAAAAAGGCTTATGTATTCCTCAACTATATCTTTCTTTGCAGCTACTAAGAGAACATCCATTAACTCTTCCTTTTCTTCTTCTTCCTTTTCTTCCCCTGTCTCTTCTTTCTCCAATCCAAGAATCTGAAAATCCAAATTTACGTCACTGATGTCAAAAGGGATGTATTGTTCTGCTTCACTCTGGATACTTCCTTCTAAGTCTTCCTCTCCTTTTTGGGGGATTGTAATCTTTTTGACAATAACCGAATAGCCAGAGATAGATGTGGCTACATTTTTATTCTTGATTTTTAGATTTTTCAAGAGGTTCTTCAGGGCGGCAGAGACTATTTCCATCTCCTTTATGGAGCCTTCTACGATAGCCTCTCGGGGAAGCCCTATCATGCCAAAATTTTTTAGGATCATTCCCTTCTTGCTATCCTCAATCTCGGCAATCTTGATGGAGTGAGATCCAATATCAATCCCAATTAGTTGATTTTTCTTTGATATGGGCATTTTAGAGTCAATTCCTTGAAGAGTTATTTATTATCAGAAAAGATTTTACCTTTATCGCTTAAATTGTAGCCGAGGGCCAGAATAATTTTTCTTTTTGTCTCCATCCTACAATCTTTACCCCTTTCAATCCTGTCGATGGTTAGCGGAGAAACACCAGCCTTTCTGGCCAGCTCTGCTTTGCTCAGTAGAAGCTCTTCTCTTATTTTCTTTACCGTATTTTGGCCCACGATGCATTCCTCCCAGGGAAAAATTTGATCAAAAAATAAGACAAGTTTTTTATAGTAGTACATATATAGATTAATTTGTCAAGTATTTTTAATAAATTAAATAAAATTACCACAATTTATAGATATATAGTGGTAATTCTTAGCAGCAACACAACATATTGTAAGAATGTCAGGAAAAACCTTAATAAGGTGCCCAAAAAGCCTTTTATTATTGTTTGGGGTCGCCTATAGTGAAAAATTGCTTTACAAAAACATGATTCTTACATTAGATTCTTATGGACAGAATAGGGGAATCTAGGCTGTCCAGTGTCAGTGGTCCGTTTCAAAATAGTTCCTCTAAAAAAGCTGAGAGTGAACGTCTCTAAATAAGAATTAGTCAAACCAACAACAGACTATGGACAAGTGTCAACGGACGCCAAAAGAGTGATACTAGAAAGGACGTGTATTTGGCTAAAGAAAATAATAGAGCAAGACAATCCACAAAAATACGCAAAAAGAGCCTTCTGAGGGAATATTTAGAGGCAGCTATAATAGCTGTTTTTCTGGCTCTTTTCATTAGGGCATTTGTGATTCAGGCCTACAAGATCCCTTCAGGGTCTATGGAACCAACACTTCTTGTTGGTGATCATATCTTGGTGAATAAATTTATTTACGGTGTAAAGGTACCATTCATTAATAAGACCATTATACCGCTATGTGAACCAAAAAGAGGGGACATCATTGTTTTTGTCTATCCATTAGACACGAAAAAGGACTATATAAAAAGGGTAATAGGTCTCCCTGGGGAACAGATTGAAATCATTAACAAAGAGATCTTTATCAATGGTACACTATTTGATGCCCCATTCGGCGTATATGGTGAGAGTCCGAGAAAGAACAACAACTTCGGCCCTGTTATTGTCCCTGCTAACGGTCTCTTTGTCATGGGAGACAATAGAGATCACAGTTATGATAGTCGGTACTGGGGGTTTGTACCACTGGGGTTGGTAAAGGGCAAGGCCATCATTATTTATTGGTCCTGGCCCCACTGGAAGAGGTTTGGACATCTGGTTAGGTGAGATTAAGATCAGGTATTGTTGGTATGAAATATATTGATGAAATAGTTGGCAAGCGGTCAATAAACAAAATGGTGGTAGCCTCTGTGCTGGAGGAGAGCCTGAGTGAAAATGACATATTTAGCAAGAACTCCTTTGAAAAGCTCCTGAAACTAGGCTTCAAGGATGATGAAGCCCTCATTCTTCTGGCAAGCCATAAGTCTCAGATGAAGTACGGCTATAGACTGTCCCTTGATACCCTTAAACATATCCTGGGCTTATCCCAAGGAAATAGCAGATTCTCTCCTATAAAAAACCTAATCAAGTCTCCCTTTCTCTATGCAAAAACTGGTTGGCTATACGAGCACGCCCCATACTTTGTTTTTTACAACAAATACGAGCAGGAGGAGCTTGATTCCTATATCCTCAAGTTTGTTGAAAGTTATCAATCGCTTTTTTTGACCAGTCGGGCAGCTTTTGATCTTCAGGAAAAATTGACTGACCCCAGGCGTGTTCTGGCATCTTCCTTTTGGGAAAAAGAGATATGGGATCCTGTTGAAATGATACTCTGGGCAGCAAGGAACAACCTAGCAGGACTGGAGTTAAATGTTGATTTTCATCCTTTTAATTACGCCAAACTGCTCCCTGAGGAGTTTAGCGAGGAGAAGAGGCAGGACGTAAAAAATGCTACCTTGCGCTCCGGGATAAAGTTAGACATCCATTCTCCTATTGTGGGACCCTATTCGCCTTTCCCCAATCCTGACAATGGTAAACCACTCTTTTATGATCCCTTGGAATGTCTGCAGCCCCAGCGAGAGACCATCTTCCTGGCAAGGGATATAGGTGCAGGATCGGTCATTGTGCATCTTATTGATCTGTCAGGGATAAAGGAGATGGCAAATCTGATTATGACTTCAGCCGGAAGTCCTGTTCGAGTGACAATAGAGAATTACTGTGAGACAAGAGAAAGGCAAGATGCGGATACATTTATATCTTTCCTTAATGAGGTCTGCAACCTTTTGCCAAAGGAGGTCATCAGGGATAATCTTGGGGTGACCTTGGATGTTGGACACCTGAATATAGAGGGTGAGGATCCTTTGATTGGGGCAGAAAAGATCGGCAGATGGTGCAAAGATAAAGAGGTATTCTTAAGAATGCACGCGACTGACAACTATGGTAAATTGCTGTTTTCTCCCCCCCATTATAGCGCAGACGTGCATGGAAATGTCTCTGGCAAGGGGATCAACAATTCCTACATAATAAAACTGTTGCGATACATGGGCCTTGATTTTGACGTGTTGGCAGAGCAGATACAACCATTAACCCCTGATGATATAGCGCTTATTGATCAGGCGCAGAGGTTCCCTATAAAGGAGTCGTACGAGAGTGCGGTAGAAAAAGGAAACAAGAGATTATCGACCGTAAAGATAGATAGCATTATTAATCAAGAGACGAAAAAGGAGAAGGCCTATCAATTCTTGGCTGGCATAGAGGACGTAGGTTCTCTAAGGGAATACCTCCTATATAGAAAGATCCAGATCAAAAAATATTTTTCGGTGGATGAGGCCAGGAAATCCTCTCTCGAGTTTATGAAAAGCCCCCAGTCCTTCAAACTTGAGCTGATGGAGTATATAGATGACCTCTTAGCCCCGGTTCAGAGAGAAACAGGCCTGATAGATAGAAGTAAGATGGATTTGATCTATCAGAATATCAGTGGGGCACTATTTGGACGGGTTAACAAGGAAAATCTCAATCAGATATTCTACAGAACCAAGACCTTCAACCAGGGTGATATCGTCTTTGAGCAATACAGCAAGGGAACAGAGATTTATTACATTAAAGAAGGGGAGGTGAGTGCCATTATTGATGGTCTGAATCTAGCCACATTGGGTGCAGGCGAGATCTTTGGTGAGATAAGTTTATTCTACAATATAAAAAGGACTACCAGCATAAAGGTTACCAAGGATAATACCAAGATTGGTATCTTGCCAAGGGATGAATTTGAAGATATTCTGGTGAAGAATAGGAGGTATGCATATGATTTGATCTACAGATTGTTTAATACGCTCCCCCACAGGCTTAGAAATTTGAATGAAAAATATAAAACGGCAATGATAACCCTGAGGCATTTTTTGGAAAGCGATTTAGGAGAGGATCAAAGGCTTGAAAATATGATCTCTCAGTCCCAGTTTGTGAAAACATCTCTCCCTAACCTCTCTTTGGATGATATAGAAAAGTTGTTCGTAGACAAGAGGGCCTTTGGCACAGATGAGGAGATCTTTGCCGAGGGAGATACGGGCGATGGGGTGTATTTTATCTTGGGTGGAAAGGTCCGGGTAATCACCCTTGGCGGCGATTTAAAAGAAGTTGTCTTGGGGGAGCTGGAGGCAGGTCAGATTTTTGGCGAAATGGCCTTGATAGATGATAAACCGCGATCGGCCAGCGTTATTCCATCTACACCCTGCGAGGTGGCCTTTATGTCCAAGAAGAAATTTGATTACCTGATTCAAACAAAATCCGATCTCGCATATCGTTTTATGTCATCTGTGTGTCTATCTATCTTTAGGCACACCCTCAGGCTTAATACCTTCTACCTAAAAGTAAAGAAGGAATTTCAATAGGTGTAGGATTGTCACTTGTCATTGGTCATTTGTCATTAACAAGCAAAAAAGAAATACCAATGACCAATGACGAATAATAGTTATCCCATGAAGGAAAATCAGCTAAGATGGTATGCCCTTCATGCAAGAAGCCGGCATGAGGATGTTGTCTTTCATCAACTGAGGAAAAAATCAATCGGGGCATTTCTCCCCAAGATGCAGGTCATGAGCCGGCGGAAAGACAGGAGGAAAACGATATTGGTTCCCCTTTTGCCAGGCTATGTCTTTGTGCATACAGACCTGGACCCATACCGTTACTTGGATATAATCAAGACCTATGGCGTTGTCAGGGTAGTTGGTACCAAAGGGAAGCCTGTTCCCGTCAAAGAGGAAGAGATAGTATCCCTCCAGATATTAGATGGCACTGACAGGACTGTCAGGAATCAGGCCTATATGAAAAAAGGTGACAAGATTATGATTATGGAAGGGCCTCTCAAAGGACTGACCGGATTTTATCTTAGGCATAAAGATAAAACTGACAAGGTGGTGGTTTCAATAGAGCTACTTCAACGATCCTTGGCCGTGGAAATTGAAAACTGGAGTCTGGAGAAGATTAGTTAAAGTTCGTATCCTATCCCCATGGCCCTTTCAAGCGTTGCCCAGGCAATATTATGCTCGCTCAGGGCGTTAAAGTAATTTGTTCTTGCCTGGGTCAGGAGGGTCTGAGCGTCCAGCACATCGGTTGAGGTGGCCACCTGTTGTTTATATCTCTCCTCGTTCATCCTGAAGTTTTCCTCTGCTTGAACCACCGCCGTTCTGGCTACCTGAATATTCTTCTCTGCCTCCCTCAAATACAAATAGGCCTGCTTCACCTCCAACTGGATATTATCCTTGATTTCCTTTAAGACATATCTAATCTTTGCCAGTTCTGCCCTGGCGGCTGCTACATCGTGCCTCGTCTTTCCCCACTCCCAAAAGGTCCACTCACCTTTTAAAATGATGGTCCAGTTATCAGAATCTTCCCCTGGATCAGACCCCAAAAGAGCATCGTCAGCCATTCTCTGATAATTTCCAATCAAGTTCACTGATGGGTAATAGCTGCTCTTGCTAAATTCCACACCTTTTTCAGCAGACATAACATCCAGAGACAGCTCCTTTATCTCCGGCCTATTCAGCTCAGCCCGTTCCATGCATTGATCAAGGGTTAGCTCCACAGGATGATAATCAAGTATGTCTTTAATCTCTACCTTTTTCTCAAGCCCCCTTCTTAGTAGCTTGTTAAAAAGAGATCTCGCAATCTCGATCCGATTCCTTGCCCTGATCAAATCCTGCCTCGCCTGGGCCATCTGAACCTCTGTTTGTAGGAGCTCGTTTTTGGCGATTATCCCTTCATCATAAAAGGCCTGAGCTACCCTCAAATGGGCCTCCAGCTGCTCCACCGCTTGTATCCCCACCTTTTCAAGCTTCTCTCCCTTCAAAATTCCAAAATAGGCATCCTTGACATTCAGTACCAGATCTTGAATAACGGTCTCTTTCTTAATCTTAGCGGTATCTATCCCTAAGGAGGCTAACTCCCGTGTAATGGTAAGTCTCCATCCGGTAAATAAGGGTTGGGTGGCTGTTATATTTAATTCGTAGGTATCAGTCTCCAAGGGCGAGAATTCCTTTTGATAGTATCCAATTGATGGATCATAAAGGTATGTCGTATATTTGGCATCGTTAACAGTATCCTCATCAAGGTGGGTATAGGAGTAGCTGGTGCTTAATTTTGGAAAAAAATCAGCCTTTGAGGAGCGCTCTTCAAATTGTCTTGCCTTTATCTGTTCTTCTGCTGAGTGGACAGCCAAGCTCTTCTCTATGGCTATCTTAATGCTCTCTTCCAAGGTAAGAACATCAGCGGCTATAGCTGGTGAGGATCCCGCTAGTATAAAAAACAGGATTCCTAAAAAAATACAGACCTTTCTCATCATTTTTCCTTCCTTTTTTCTATTTACTCCGTTGGAATCCTAGGTGAAGAAGCACCAAATAGCTCCTTCATCTTTTTGTTTCATCAAATAAATCCACAGGATGTTGAGGCAGAGAATTTCCTTCACCTGGCTGGCGAGGCAAAAGAAAAAGAGCACCTCGTCTCACCTCGACGAAATGCCCGTGATAACCGTATGCAGCGGACTAAGACTTTTTGACGTTCTTGGCCTCAGGCCCTCGGTCGCTCTCTTCCACGTCAAAGCTCACCTGGTCGCCTTCTGCCAGGCTCTTGAACCCGGGCATATCAATGGAGGAGTAGTGAACAAATATGTCTTGCCCGTTGTCCTGCTCAATAAAACCATATCCCTTCTTTTCACTAAACCACTTTACGGTCCCTTTTGGCAAATTACTGACCCCCTTTCTGAGACTTTCCAATATGGCTCAAATCCCAGGCTGGCACCTTCCGACCCGCGAACCAACCAAGTAGCAGTCATCCAGGTCATTTTCACTAAGAATGTTAATAATCTTCTTTTTGGATGTAAAGGAAAAAGTGAAATTGACAGGGACCATTGCTGGTTTTAGATTTGATAAATCGCTGTGGCCTTATTTTTCGACAAACCGGTAATGCTCCGAATAGGGATCCGCCTCATTAATACAACTACGGGGTAAATGTGATGTTCTGTCAAGTTCCAGAATGCAAAACTTCAACTTCTTTTGGTTTATCTTCTTAGGCCTGGCCCTTGTTTCTTGGCCTCGACTTCAACAATCTGTTACCTTTGGGTTTTTCTTGCTCCACTTTTCAATTAAATTGTGATATATTTTGTTTATACAGCGACGTCTCCCAGATCGAACTCTGAGGGGGTAATGGCTTCAAAGGTGATGGAGCCTTGGTTTAGTCTGGCAACAGAGCAAGATTTTGGTATCGTTCAAAAGTGCTGGCATGCGCAATATTGAGTGATTGTTCTGCCTCAAAGGAGCTCATGGCAGTTTCGCCTGGCGGGACTGGCATGATCGCATAGCCTTAATCATGCGCCAGCTTTCTAACCAATATGCGATTTTGTCAACACTTTTGAACGATACCAGGAGCTTAGGAGACCATGTCATGCAGCATAAAGTTCTGATCGTTGATGATGAACCCACTATTACGAATTTGTTGAAAGATGCGCTTTCAAATGAGCCGTATGGTATCCTGAGCGCCGGTTCAGCGGAAGAGGCCTTGCCTATGCTGGCTCGGGAGCAGGTGGATGTAGTGATTTCAGATGAAAAAATGCCCGGTATGTCTGGAACGGAATTTCTTTCCATTGTTCGGCAAAAATATCCGGATACAATCAGAATGATACTGACAGGACACGCAAGTCTTGAATCGGCGATACGCGCTATTAATGAGGGGGAGATCTATCGTTTTTTCACCAAACCCTGCAATCTGTTTGATCTAGCCATAACCATTCACCAGGCCCTTAGATACAATGACCTTATGAAAGAGAGCAAGCGTCTGCTCAAAATGGTGAAGAGGCAGTCTGCATTCATTGACGAGCTGGAAAAGCAATATCCTGGCATTACTAAAGTGAAGCGAGATGCCAACGGAGACATCATCATCGATGACGAGATCGATAATGGGGGTTAAGACACCCTTATTGAGCAGATTGCCGGAACTTACTCTTTTCCCATCATCAGGGTAGTACCTGTCGCTGTATGGTTTCTCCGGATATCGGATAGGCCTTTTTTATCCACCTTCCCTTGTTAACCTCTAAAAGATCGCCAAAACTCTTGAACGTTACCAACACTTTGATGAAAATAGTTGACATATTAATTTCTTTATATTATTAAATATTAAAATTATAATATAAATATATATAATTTTAGACAACTATTTATCTTGATTTCGTCAACAAATTACCTTATAAGAGAAATTTATCCCTATATTAGGTATATAAATGATTGAACGCTATACACTTCCAAAGATGGGTAAGATATGGGAATCCCATAATCGCTTTTCCAAATGGCTTCAGGTTGAAATACTTGTGTGTGAGGCAATGGCCAAACAGGGAATGATTCCACCAAAATCACTTGAAAATATCAAGCAGAAGGCCCGATTTTCTATTGGTAGGATACAAAAGATCGAGGAAGAGGTAAAACATGATGTTATTGCCTTTTTGACAAATGTGGAGGAGTCTGTTGGCCCGGACGCCCGGTTCATCCACATGGGTCTCACATCATCTGACATCTTAGATACCGCCCTTGCCCTGCAGCTTAAAGAGGCAATGCTGGTAGTCATAGATGATGTTCGAAATCTTCTCGCTGTATTGAAAGAGAAGGCCTTTGAGCATAAGGATACGGTAATGATTGGCCGCTCCCATGGCATGCATGCCGAGCCCATAACCTTTGGTCTTAAGTTAGCAGTATGGTATGCTGAGATGAACAGGAACCTTACAAGGCTTGAACAGGCATTGGATGTGATAAGCTATGGCAAGATATCCGGCGCTGTTGGGACCTTTGCCAATATCCCCCCTCAGATTGAAGAATATGTCTGCAGTCAGTTAGGCCTAAAGCCGGCGGAGATCTCTACCCAGATTATTCAAAGGGACAGGCATGCGCAATATTTTACTGCCTTAGCCATCCTTGCAGGCTCAATTGAAAAAATAGCAGTGGAGATACGACATCTGCAAAGAACAGAGGTCGGGGAGGTGGAAGAGGCCTTTGCACCGGGACAAAAGGGCTCATCAGCTATGCCCCATAAAAAGAACCCTATTGGCTCGGAAAATCTCTCGGGACTGGCTCGACTTGTGAGGTCTTATTGCATTGCCGCCATGGAAGATATTCCACTGTGGCACGAACGGGATATCAGTCATTCGTCTGTGGAAAGGGTAATCGCACCAGATAGCACCGTTCTTGTAGATTTCATGCTCAATCGATTGGCAAGGATGATAAAGAATCTGGTGGTGAACAGAGATGCTATGGCCAGGAACCTTGAAAAACTAAAGGGCCTCATCTTCTCTCAGCAGGTATTACTGGCATTGATAGCCAAGGAGTGCTCACGTCAGCATGCCTATTCATTAACACAGAGAATCTCTCTCCAGGCCTGGAATACTGGGGAAAGTTTCAAGCAGCTTGTTCTAAGCGATCCCGATATTCAAAACTATCTTGACAACAAAGACATAGAGGAGATATTTTCACTCGACTATCATCTAAAATATGTGGAGGAGATCTTTGCCAGGGTATTCCAGTAAGAGACTGACTGCTCTTGTACATCCATTTGGCTTCCTTATCTCTGTCTTGTATCTTTTTTCGGGATGTGCTCCATCATGGAATATCTATAATAGGCCTTCTGATACAGAATATACCTCTTCCGATTATAGGACTATGCTTGAGAGATGGACAAGAAATGGCTCAGTACATAAGGGCCTAAAAACAGGGTTACTTATGGTAGCCACGTATAAGGCAGGGGAATTCAAGAGGCTTATACGGAAGAATATGCGAGGGACTATATGTTAACCCGGCTTCACAACAAGATCATGATGTTTGATCAGATAAGGGCAGCCGACGATTATGACGACTTCTTAGCTCAGCCCAAGCCTCGTAAATCTATACAGAATTGATCCTTACGAGTGCACCGGGCTCTACTGTACTCAAATGGGAGCGTTAAAACTGAAAAGAGATTTGTTTACAAAATCAACTCTCTTGGGTATCAAACTCCTTTTGCTTGTAGGTATCTATCCTCACATAACCGGGGCTGCCCTAACAAGGCCGGTAGCTTTAGGGGCCAAAGCAAGAGACCTTGTGCCAGATTCCCTGCTTTGTGTCTCCCATCTAAATCCTGGATGCGCACTCCTGGTGGAAAAATCTACCCAGAAGGCCTACCTTTACCAGACGATCAATATAGACCGTCCTTTAAAGGTCTATTCTTGTTCTACTGGCGAGAATAAGGGGCCTAAGTCTGAAAAGGATGATAAGAGGACACCTGAGGGTGTATATTTTGTTACCAATTCATTTAAAGACAAAGATCTATCCTCTACTTATGGGGTTCGGGCCTTTCCGATTGACTATCCCAATCCACTGGACCGCAAATTGGGGAGAAAGGGGTATGGGATATGGATTCATGGAACCAATCAGGTCCTTAAGCCACGGGATACCAATGGTTGCATTGTTTTTGGCAACGAGGACATAATTGAACTCTCCCGATATTTAAGCCAAACGCATACCCCGATCATAATAACCAAAAAGATCAACTTCATTGACAAGAGAGGGCTCCAAAAAGAGGGGGTGGAACTCAAGAGACTCATTATGGCCTGGTTGGAGGCCTGGAAAGAGGGCCATATCGACCTGTATATGTCCTTTTATGACAAAGAGTTCATGGCGGCAGGGAAGAATTGGCGTCAGTGGCGGGCCTATAAAAGGCGGTTAAGTGACAAATATGGTAAGATAGACATAAAAATAGATAATCTACAGATATTAAGGGAAAACGGAATCACCCTTGCCAAGTTTGATCAGGTCTATAGGGGCAATGGATTTTTTAGCGTTGGGCAAAAGCGGCTTTACTTGCAGAAAAAGAGCCCAGAATGGAAAATAATAGATGAATTCTTCAAGAAAAAACCGGGGTTTACCCAGAAGCTGACCCCAAAGCCCAAGAGAGAGGAAGAATTCCTGGCTATCAAACGCCTGATATCTAACTGGCAGAAGGCCTGGCAGGAGAAGGATCTCCAAAGATACATGGGCAGCTATTCAAAGGACTTTTTTTCTTTTGGCCTTGACCGTGGGGGTTGGAAGAGACACAAATCCGAGATCAATAAGAGATGTGGTCAAATCAGGGTTACGATCAGCGATCTGAAGATAAGGCTACTTTCATCTAAAAGGGCAAAAGTGTGCTTTGATCAAGGCTACAGTTCTGATCGATACCATGACAAGGGGAAAAAGACGATCCAACTGATCAAGAGTGATGGAGAATGGAAAATCAAGAGAGAGATGTGGGTCCCGGCGGAAAGGGCAAACAGGAAATAACTAGGCACTCTGAGGATAAAGAGCGTCTCACAATAGTGATCTTTAGGAAGGCAGGTAAGGTTAGAACATTTAAGATATCCTTCCACCTCATAGTATGGGCTTCTCTGTTCTTCATCTTCTATATCGTGGCTACCATTTTTCTGACCAATGCATACTTTGATACCTATAGAAAAAACAAAATACAGGCAGATGAAATAGCCAAACTCGGCATAGAGCTTATCAAGACAACGAAAAGCCTTGATAAATCTAAACAACACATTGCCCTATTGGTTGACTTTATTAAGGAGGAGAAGGACCAAGCTCCAGACCCAACGTCCACAACTGACTGTGCTGAATCATCCTTGCCCAAACGTGTGGGCATAGAAGAGTTAAGGGTAACAAGAGATAGATCGACAATTGATGTTACCTTCAGGATTGTAAACAATCAGTCAAATGAGGAACCTATAGGTGGATATATCTTTGTCCTTGCCAGTATAAAAGATTCAGATCAATCTGAAGTCTGGGTTTATCCAAGCTCACCGCTCAAAGATGGGCTCCCAGTAGACTATAGGCGTGGGCAGCGCTTTTTCATCCAGAGATTCAAATCCATCAGCAGTACCTATACCATCAGCAAATCGCCCGGTAAACCGCTCATATTGGAGATACTGGTATACGATGGAAATGGGAAATTGATCTTAAAGAAGGTGGTTGAGGTGTAGAATGCATCTTGGTCACCTGAGATCTACTAGCAGAGTTAGTTTCTTCTTTTTGATCGTTATCCAGTCCCTTCTTTTGTCGTACCCGGGCAACAGCCAGGGTAGAAGAGAGAATCTTGTTTATTTCCCAAATACTCCCTATGAATTAAACATATACAAGATTTACGGCAAGAAACCCGGCAAAACCCTGATGCTGATTGGCGGCATTCAGGGCAATGAACCCGGCGGCTTCCTCTCAGCTGACCTCTATGCAGACATGAGTCTGGCGAAGGGCAATCTCATTGTCGTTCCCAGGGCCAATTTCTACTCCATCCTTTTGAATCAGAGGGGGCCTCATGGGGATATGAATAGGAAATTTGCCAACACCCCTGCAAAGATGAGCATGGATGATAGGATTGTATCCATACTCAAGAGGCTCATTGCGGAGAGTGACTATCTTGTTAACCTACACGATGGTTCTGGCTACTATTATCCTACGTATATAAGCAGATGGCGCAATCCAAGGGCATTCGGACAGTCCATAATTGCAGACTGCGAAGACTATAAGATACAGGGCCAGAATAAGGTCTTACGACTAAAAGCTATGGCCGAAAAGGTAATAGAGGAGATCAATCGGGAGATTACCAATGATCTCCATAAATTCCGCTTTAATAACACCCGCACCAATGAGCCAGATAGCATGCATCGGGAACAGTTAAAATCAGCCACTTATTATGCCTTGACCGAGCATCATATCCCTGCATTCGGGATTGAGACATCTAAATTTCTACCATCTATTGATCTTAAGGTCAGATACCATAATCTGGCCATCAATGCATTTATGAAGCTCTTTGGTATTATCCCGGAACAGCCTGGCTTATTTCTGGATCCACCAGAGTTGAAATATTTGGTGGTATCTGTCAACGGGCAGATCCCTATAGTAATAGAGAATAAACAGACATTGAATATCATGGCCGGCGATACCATCAACATCGCTCACGTAGAGGCCAATTATGAGAGAGGGTTGAGCGTGGATATCCTTGGATATGGCAGCCTGAATGACTTTCGAAAGGATTTCTCAATTTATAAGGATACCAGGTTGCTTATTAGGAAGGATAACAAGGTATTTGCCCAGATACCGGTAAGTATGAGTAAGAAAAAGACGGCTGGCCTAAAACCTCTTAAGAAGGAGATAGTCTCCCATTTTATTATTGAGATAAACGGTGGCAGACAACTTCTCAGAAACGGTGAAACCCTTGACGTTCTTCGAGGAGACCTTATAAAGATAATAAATATCCTTCCTGAGACGCTGGCAGGGCAACAAGGTGTGTGTGTAAACTTCAAAGGGTTCGTTGGAAACTGGAAAAATAATACCGGTGAGGACAGAGGCTATGTTATCGATACGTGCAAGGACCTTCTCGCTCGTTACTCTCTGCACAGACAGAGAAAGCTCTACAAGATTGTTGTTTCGCAAAGGGAGGAAATCTTGGGTAGAATGCTGGTTAAGATAACCGAACCTTCTTGAGGCTCCCTAATCCCAAAACCTCACAATCAGGCCTATACCCTAAAAGATAGAAACACTATATCTGTTGCTGCAGATTGACACTTAACCCTTGGGCACTTCAGTTTGATTGGCTAGCTCAAGGACAAGTGCGTCATCCCATGGGCCTGATTTCCTCACAACTACCTTTATCTCTTCCCCCAGTGACAAATCAAGACCGCTTTTTGTTGGAAGGTCAGTAACGAAGAGAAAATCGATCAGTATTATCAGATACTTATATTTAAGCTTATGGAAAACAATAGCATTGAAACTATCATTTATTCGCCCTGCAAGATATTTGAGTATCCAATACCTGTTCTGGTTCCTCTTCATCAACTCAATATCTTTTAGTGTCTGTTGTATCAACATGTTTAGCTCCTTAAGCCTTGATTCTGTATAAACAGGCATTTTGTTGAGGAGGGCCGAACAGATTTGCCTCTGCACAACCAGGTCAGTATATCTTCTTAATGGGGAAGTTGCATTGGTGTAGACATCAACTCCGAGACCACTATGTGGTTGAGGTATTGTATCTACCAAAAGAGGCTGAAGTTTGCGCCTTTGCTGGAATACATGATAGACATATTTAGATTCATCAATGAGTACCCTTTCTTGAGGTGGTTCCTGGCTCCTGTAAAGTATAGGCAGGGCTGTCTCAGAGGCAAATTTTGCTGCCAGCCGGTTATATAGAATCATGCATTCTGAGACAATAATCTTGGCAGGGGAGTCCTGTGGTATGAGTCTCACTTGTATAGCCGAGTTATTTTCAAACTCAAAATGGATCTCTGGCAGGGGGATGAGCAGTGCCCCATTTGCAGCCCTCTTTTGCCTGAGGGCCTGGCTCAACTGGTAGAGGGCCGAAAAAACTGGCTCTTTTCTATATACTGCATTTACCTGATCATAGGTGAGCCGCTTATCTATTCTTACAATGGTAGGTATGAAACGATAATTGCCAATGTTCCAATCCCCATCAAAATCTGCTAGCAGGGATATGGCCAACCTGTGAGAATCTTTTACCAAACTTAAGGCATTGTTAGAGAGGCTTGAAGGGAACATAGGGATCTGATCAACAGGAAGGTAGATGGAGCTCGCCCTTGTGAAGGCCTCCCTGTCTAAGTGCCCGTCGACTTGGATAAATGGAGCTAAATCGGTAATATGGACGCCAAGCCTATAGCCTCCATCGATACGCTCTAGGCTCAATGCATCATCAAAATCCCTGGTAAATGGCCCATCAATGGTAAAGATAGATAGATCTGTCAGGTCTTCCCGCCCCGATGAGTCCACGTTTTTTCTCATTACTCTATCTGCCTCTTTAAGCACTTGCTCGCTGAAATCGATCCTTATCTTAAGCCTGTGAAGATCAAGATTCTCGTCTTCCTGCCAAATATCTAGCTTTACTAAGAGACGGCGCGCCTGATCTATGTCCTTGATTCCAGCCCGGAGAAACATCTCCGTACCCAGCTTAAAATCCAGGGCATCCTTTCCATAAAGGGCAAGTTGAACAAGTATTTCAATAATTCTCTCCTTTAGAGGCGGATCATCAGGATACCTCCTATTGATCACCTCCTTAAGCCAGTTTGCTCCTTCAATAATCTCCCTTTCTCTTAATTCAGCTGCTTCTCTGGCCTTCTTTATCTGTTCCACCTTATCTGGACTATTTGGGACAAAATAGTCATCTTTCATCTTAAAATAGACCTTGTCAGCAAAAAGGGCCCTTACCAGGGCAGATAGATGATCATCGGCGACACCGTCACCAAAGGAAAGCTGTGCAAGATAGTTATAGGAAAAAGCCTCATTTTCCTCACGCGTGAGTTCCCATAGATCTTGAACAGGAACTTTTGCCATGTAATCGGTGCGCCTCTTGTCAATTATTTTCAACTCATTTAGCAATTCCTCCCTAAACCTGGTGATATCTAAGGTGGTAGATGAAATGAGGAGGGCCCTTTTGGGAGAAATACTTACCTCATGGTTAGAGGCGGTTAAGAGCTGCAACTTACTTCCCCTATCTTTCAGGCAGACCGATAGTACGATTTCCCTCTTATCAATGTATTCAATAATCTTTCCCTCAACCATAAAAATCCCTACACCACCTTGAATAACAAAAGGTTCACTCCCTGGGTAGAGGTCAGATTTTGCTGACCCCGTGAGAATGACCGTGTTCCTAACAGCGTTTCTTAGAGGAGAAAAAGAAGGAGATGATAGCCAAAATAATGATAATAACGCCCAGACTTGCATATATCAGTATGCCCACGGCAGAGCCTTTAACAGCGTCAAGTAGAAGAGCTCTGTTGTATAAGTATCCAATATAAAAAACAAAAAGAAATGACACCGCTAGGCCTAACTGGATCCGACCAAGCAGGAGGCATATAGAGATGGTAGCAACATATGAGATAACCAGATTAAGCGGGATACTGATTTCCACTGCGGACAATATATCCACTGGGTGCATAGGTACTCTTTCCTCTTTACTCGATAGGTTCCAAATAATCCCTTAAAAAGGTATGTCTATGACCAGCTTTTTCAAGCCCAGCCCTTTTTCTTTTTCTACCCTTTTTCACCTCTTCTTTCCATCCGATTCTTTTTTTTGTTTTCTTTCGCCGTCTAAGATCAGGATCCCTTTCTGCCTTCAAGATAAAAGATCCTGGAGCTATCTCTCTTTCTTCCTCTAAGGGTTGTTTTTTTGAGGGTAGCTCTTTCGGCAATGGCGGCCCGCTAATAAAGTTGACTGGGACCCTGTCTGCCAGATACAGAGAGTCACCAAAAAGGTAAAAGGCTATCCCATTCTCCATTGCTGCTACTGCTCTGATCTCTATGATAATTGGATCTTGATCTAACCTCCGTGCAATTCGGAGGGCAAGATCCTTATTTGTTGTCATCACCACATGATCTTTCGATCCTGGCAAGAGACCAGATTTAAGAATATAGGGATATGCCTTTCTTTTGACTCCTTTAAATAGGATCTTTGAAGGAGGAGTAAGGTCTTGCTCCTTATTAACCGGGCGAAAGTCCCGCTTAGTAGAGCGAATCTTTTTCCCATCAACCTCAAAGATACCATCTTTATCATGTAAGAGAACTTCTCTCAAGTGGGATTCCCGAACATAGGCCATATTGGGTTCTTCATTAATAGCCTGGAGAAACTCTTTAATGGTTATGTATCCTTCTTTATCCGGGAGAAGGCCAAATTCATCCGGCCTGGTTCCCAATATGTAACTCATCAAACGACTTAGATTAGCTACCTTTCTTTTATTTTTCTTAGACACTCAGTTTATTTCTCAGATTTATCGTATAGAAGTTTCCTTGCATCCAGCATCTGGGGTGCCCGAAGGGCGCTAAATTCTTAATTCCACCTTGCTCAGCTGCTGTAAGACAAATTCCCGTATTTCAGAAGATCTGGGTAGAGGATATTGCAGATTTCCTTTAGAGACAAATGGAACTAAGACCTCCTCCTCAACACCTCCACATGAGCACCTTCCGGGGCTTTGTTTCACAGGACAAACCCTTGTCGCAAAACACTCCGTACATCTCAAAACCCTCTTACTTCCCGACATCTTTCCCCTTTTGGCCACAGGATGACCATCTATCTCTATTATATCCATAGAAAAATCTATTACCGGCGCATTGCTTATTGCAGTTCCAACACCATAGGCATCCGCTAATAGATTGTATCTCTCGATATCCCTTTCATCAATTCCACCACTCAAAAAAAACTTTACCTCTCTATATCCCCTGAGATCAAGCTCCCATCTTACCTCTTTCATGATCTCCAGGAAATCTCCCCTTCTGCTACTTGGGGTATCAAGCCGAACGGCATAAAGTTTATCACCCAATGCGCCAGCTACATTAATCGCCTCTATCTTTTCGTCGTTAAAGGTGTCTATCAGGCTTACTCTCTTAACTTTTGGCTCGATAATCTCATCAAATGCCTTTGTGGCCTTCACGGTATCACCCATAATCAAAATGAGTGCATGGGGCATTGTCCCTGTTGGCTCTTTTCCAATGAGTCTGGCTCCAAGGCCCACGGATACGCCATCGCAGCCCCCTATATATGCGTTTCTTTCTATCAAGGGGGCTATTGTCGGGTGCATCCTGCGAGCGCCGAAACTTATTACCTCTTTCCCGCCTGCTGCCTTTTTGCACCTGGCAGCCATGGTAGCTATGCCAGATGCCTGACATATAAGACCAAGGAAGGTTGTCTCATACTGGCCGAAGTCAAGATACTTTCCGCTGATTTCCATTACCGGTTGTTGAGCACCAAATATCGTTCCCTCTTTCATCATCCTAACATCAACTGGGAGATCTTTTAAGACCTCAGCGCTTTCCTCGACTCCTGCGAGCACTGCCCAGGGCCAGTTTGATGGTAGACCCCTAGCTATCAGCTCGGCCCGAACATGTAAGTCTATACCTTTGGCCTCCAAGATCTTCCTGGTCCTCTCAAAATAGATATCTGTAACCAGGCCCTCTTTTACCTCTTTCCAGGTGGCGGTATGGATCAACTCTAATCTCCTTTATAGCCCGTATTCACCTATGGATATTAAACCTACCAACAGAAATTATGTCAACTTTTTATTGGTCACGTTCAAAACTTGACCCATTATGGTGTGTCATACTTCTGGTCAGATCCAGTCAGAGTTTTGACGTATCTTTCTACTTCCCTATCCACGGTTTTCCTTATAAGCTCAAAGGTCTTTCATTGCTTTTACTCAGCGTTTCTATCCTATTGATATAAATTATATTTTTTTTGATTGTCTGTATAAACTCATCACGATCTGTCCAACTTGGCATGTCTACTGATGAAAAAGATGAAGCGCATAATTGACAACCTCCTTTTTTTATTTAATGATATAGCAAAACAATACCACCTATCAACAAGGCCCATAAACCCTGAATAAGAGAAGGTGACTATGGCAGTAGAGAGAGAGAAAAGGCTTACCCTGTGGTTT
>SMTZ1_10000866_pt1 | contig 68393 bp, 63 predicted proteins | sample DeeMarSWOR136_30_FD_25667 | JGI IMG/M metagenome (IMG submission 25667) | reverse complement strand
ATCAGGGATTTCATCCGACCGGTACCTGCGGCGTGTTTGGTGCCGCGGCTTCATGCGCGAAAGTGATGGGCCTCGATATAGAGAGAACCAAATATGCTCTGGGCATAGCCGGTAGCTTTGAAAAACGATTTATCGGGGCAGGAACCGTGTTCGATGGGCCGAACGGTTTAATTCGTGCGTTCTCCTTTAAGGACCAGTTCGATTACGGGCGTATAACGGAAACTCTGGGTAAAAAATGGGAAATGAAAGACACCAGTATCAAGATGTACGCATGCTGTCGCTTTTGCGGGCCTGTTTTCGACTGCGCTCTGGACTTGTACCGCCAGGGTGTGCGATCGGATAATGTTAAAAAGGTCGTGGCTAAAGTCGGAGATTTCTCCATCAAGATGCTCTGTAATCCCGTCGAGCAAAAACTCAAGCCGGTAACTCATGTAGATGCACAATTCAGCCTCCCGTGGGCCATAGCGACCGCGATCTGTAAGAACAGGGGAGGAATCAATGAATTCGGAACAGAAGCGTTGAAAGATGCTCAGGTACTGGCCATGGCTGAAAAAGTGGCCTGGGAATTCGATCAAGCCGCTGAAGACATGTATCCCCGGGCATATCCGGCCACGTTGATAGCCGAATTAAATGACGGACGAATATTACAGGCACATGTTGATTTTCCAAAAGGTGATCCTGAGAATCCAGCTACCAAAATGGACATTGTTTCTAAGTTTCATTCCTTGACGGAAAGATACCTGGATAAGGAAAAGAGAGAGAAAATCATCGATACTGTGGACCACCTCGACGAACTGGAAAACATCGCCGATCTGGCTGATTTGATTCGATAACTATGTTCCCGATCTGTGTAAGGATATAAGGACCGGTTTATAGAATATGGATTATTATACTATCCGACCTCTCCGTCTGGGCACTATCAGACGAAAAAAGGGAAATATGTCCCATAATTGCGGTATATCAGACGTCATGGATTTTCCTTTGATTTCATATTACGTAGAAGGGGCTGATCATAAAATCTTGGTTGATACCGGGGGCACTCCTCCTGATGGGGTAAAATGGCAACCTTATTCCAGGACTGAAAAAGAGTCTTTAGATCAAGCTCTGCATAACATCGCGGTTTCACCCGAAGAGATAGATACTGTCATACTGACACATCTTCACTGGGATCATGCTTCCAATAATCATATGTTACCTAACGCACGGTTTATCGTGCAGAAAAAGGAATACGACTATCTCCTAGCGCCTGAACCTGAAGTCAAAGAAGGATACGAGCTGGATCTGGTGCTTAAGACCGAATATAAATTAGTTGACGGAGATACTGATGTTATACCGGGCATCTCTGTCGTTCTGGCACCGGGGCATTCAGCAGGTATGCAATGTGTCGTCGTTGAAACCAGGGCAGGGAAATATATCCTGGGCGGAGATTTAATTACTTTATTTGAAAACTGGGAAGCTGAACCGCATATTCCCAACGGCGTCTTTTATGACCTGAACATTATGCTGGAAAGCGTTGAAAAAATCGACAGGATTAACGGCATCGTGCTTCCCGGACATGATCAGGAAGTTTTTAGTCGAAGTAGTATTTATCCCCCGGAATAAATATTACTACGAATACATAGTAAATAGATATCAGGGACTTATTTGTCAGGAGGAAGAGTCAATGTTACTTGCCGATAGAGTGGCTGTTATCACAGGTGGTGCGGCAGGCATGGGGAGAGCGATGGCCCACAAGTTTGCCGAAGAGGGCTGCTCGATTGTCATATCCGATATTTCAAAGCCCGAAGGAAAGAAGACTGCGGATGAGGTATTAAAAAAAGGAGGAGAGGCTGTTTTCGTCCGGTGTGACGTTACCGATAACAGTCATGTGCAGGATATGGTGAATACCGCAATCGGTAATTTTGGTAAAATCGATATCCTGGTTAATAGTGCCGGGGCTCTCGGGACCGCGTGGTCTCTTGAGGAGGTGTCTGAAGAGGAGTGGGACAAGATAGTGGACCTGAATTTGAAAAGCGTGTTTTTATGCTGCAAGGCGGTTGTTCCATATATGAAAAAACAGAAATACGGAAGTATAGTCAATATATCCTCGATGGGTGCTATTTCTCCGCCGAGGTCTGTCGTACACTACCACGCTGCTAAAGCCGGGGTTATTTCTTTAACCCAGAATCTGGCACTGGAATTGGTCGGTTTCAATATTCGTGTTAATGCCATTGTTCCTGGCCCGATACGCACGGAATATTATGAACCACGTCTAAAGAAGATGACTGATGCACAGAGGGAAGAATATTTCGATGCCAAAGGGAAGACAACGCCGATGCAGAGGATGGGTAAGCCGGAAGAAATAGCAGAAGTAGCTTTATTCCTGGTGACGGAACCATCTTCATATATAACCGGTGAAATGATAAATGTTGCCGGAGGATTACCCTTAATGTCCCTCGGGATTTAAATTAAGATATTTTAAACAGATGACAGAAGACATAACCAGAAGATACATCGTGCAGTATCCACCGGAAGTATCCCTGTGCGTTGGATGTAACGCCTGTGAAATCGTCTGCGGCCTGGTCCATGGCAGGGTGGGGAATTCAATCAGACGTATTTTCCTGGAGCTGGATACAATTTCACTGGAGCACCATGTATATACATGCCAGCATTGTTCGGATTACCCGTGCTATGATGCCTGTCCCGAGAAAGAAGTGGCCATGCATATAGATGAGGAGAAGGGTATTGTATACATTGACCCGGAAGGTTGTACCGGTTGCCGGCTCTGCATAGAAGCCTGTCCTTTTGAACCTAAGCGTATAAACTTCGATAAAACCAGTAAGAAAGCTGTTAAATGCGATTTATGCCGCACCAGGGAAAACGGCCCGGCCTGTATAGAATACTGCCAGGTACAGTGCATCGGAGTCAGTGATCAGCCTATCCCTTCTTCTTGAGTGAAAAGGAAAACGGACTTAAATCCCGATGAATAAAATTTATGGATATACCGGAAAGATAGCCAGAATCAATCTTACCACGGGTGGAATCACTTTACTGTCAACATGGGGTTATGTTCCCGAATACATTGGTGGCCGCGGTATCTGTAATAAGATATTCTGGGACGAGGTCGGTCCGTGATTACAGGGATTGCGCCTCAATGTTTCCCGGAGCAATACTCCTGGAGTAGCATTGGTGGCTGGTTCGGAGCCGAGCTTAAATTTGCCGGTTATGATGGGTTAATACTGGAAGGTAAAGCGGCTCAGCCAAGCTATCTCTGGATTGAAGATGATAAAATCCGGATTCTTTACGCGAAAGATATCTGGGGAATGTATGTCTATGATACGCAGCTCAAACTTGAGGAAATACACGGCAAAGATGTAAAGAGTCTGGTTATTGGTCCGGCAGGTGAAAATCTGGTCCGTGGTGCTATTATTGCCACTTCTAACGAAAATGCTGCCGGTAAGGGCGGCTATGGTGCCGTATTCGGTTCGAAGAACCTGAAAGCAATCGCTGTCAGAGGTACAGGGTGCGTAACACCGGCAAACGTTGAAGGCATTCTTAAGCTCCGGCATGTCATGGGGCATCCCCTGTACCGGACCAATCCTGTTAAGTATCAGGAAATTTTCAAACCGCGTCCGCATATCAATGTACCCGTTGAAGGCGGCCTGAAGCAGGCGCAGGTATGCTGCAGTCATGGCTGTAATCAACATTGTGACCTTTTCCTGATTGCGGCTGGACTCCGGCTCAGACGTTTGTCACCGAGCAGAATAACAATCCTGCTTGTTTGATGCAGTCGAATGCGGGTACCGTGCCTCCTAACTTCGACGATCCGGCGGCCGAGGTGCTTTTTGAACGCCACCAGGGTGATACCGTAAACTTCTGGGACGCCGATTACGAGCGTGGCGCTGTCATCAATGATCTATGCAATCAGTACGGCATAAATAAATGGGATATTATCGTATGGCTGATGCCGTGGCTTGTCATGGGGAAAAAGGAAGGTGTCTTCAATGATTTAAATCTGGGTATGGAGATTGATCCGGATTCGGAAGATTTTATGAAAGACTTGCTGGACATGATTGTCTATCGCAAAGGTTACTATGGCAATCTTTTTGCCGAGGGCATGCTCCGCGCAATTCGTGAGTTGGGAGAAGATAAATACGGTGCTACTCTTTATCGGGGAAGGACTTCCAACAGGCTTCCGGGCAAGCGTCTGGATATACCCATAAGTTTCGCGTCATCCTGGGGCTATTCCTACCACTGGCACGGTCGCGGTTTTCAGGGCTCCATTGACATAGCAGCCTGGCTCCCCGCTATCCTGGCGTTAATGACTTCGACAAGAGACTCTCAGTGTGCCATCATGAATGAAAATAATGCTGAGCTGAAGGAGGCTTTGACCAGCTGTGATTGGCAACTCCCGGATTTATATCGGTCCGGCATAGAATCGGAGATTTTCAATATGGCTACCGGGTTGAACTTGAGCGAAACAGATATTAATAATGCTGCTGAACGTATCAAGAACCTTTTCCGGGCGATATTAATTCGCAACTATGGTCGAACACGTGAGATAGAAGTCAGGGAAGTCCTTCCAATGCTGACTTACCCTGATGCCGACGGCAAAACAGTCAGTGAGGAAGAATACAACTATTTAGTCGACAATTATTATAAAATACGCGGTTGGGACCTGAAAACCGGTTGGCCGACCCGGGAAACTTACGAAAGATACGGATTGAAGGAAATTGCCGATGAGCTGGAAGCCCTCGGTAAACTCCCGGGTTCTACTTCGGCTGATCTTTCGGTATAATCCACAAAAATCACCTTTTTATACCGGAAGCTGTAAAGCAACCACAATTAGCCTTAAAAATCCTGTGACCAATGGTATAGACCAAGGGACTTGAAATTGTAGTAAAAATGTCGCAAAATCTGCGAATAAAAGTTAAGTAATTTTGTTGAGCAAAATATTAGTAGGGCCTAAGAAAATGGGGGATTTTGAGCCTAAAAATAAGTGGCAGCGGGTGGATTTGAACCAGTGACCAAGGGCTTATGAGGGCCCCTTAAATAGGCATTAAAAAGTCAGGACTTTTCCTCATGTTTAAAACTTCGTCTCCTCTTCCCACATGCCCGCCTGCAGGTACGTGGCAAGATTCACGTCATCGTTGGTTATTTTAAGCTTTCTCCGTATGTTTTCCCGGTGACGGTTTATAGTGGCTGCGGATACCCCTCTTATCCGGGCTATCTCCTTGGTTCTCAGTCCGTTACGAATCATATTACAGATAGTAATTTCCGTGGGTGTTAAAGAGTGGTAAGAATTTGATAAATGCCGGACAAATTGAGATGTAATCTCCTCTAAGTTTGTTCTTAACATATCTATGTATTTACTCTGTGTCGGGGGTATTTCCAGGGCCAGAGCCAGTAAGATTGGCATCAGGACTTTATCAACGTTAGTCTTGATATTCCTGTAAATTTCATTTTTTTCTTCCTCAATCCTGGTTAAAACCGTTTTAAGGGCTGCGTTAGACTCCTGTAAAGCCTTCCGCTCCAGGCTGAGTTGTTTATTGATTTCCTGCAATTCCATTTCGGCGGAGATACGCGTGGCGATAGTCCCGATCTGGTCCGCCAGAGCGTCCAGTAAGGCACGCTCCTCCGCCAGGAAAGGCCCTTCATCGGCAGGCGGGCATTCTTCCCGGTAGAAAATCGCCACCTCACCCACCGGCTCGCTATATACATAAATCCGTGAAGTCTGCCGCCATTTGGTGACTTCAAACCCTTCACTCTTATAGGTGTTTTCTTTAAAGACGATCCTGGCACAGGTGATTTCGGGATACTGCCAGGAATGTGGCAGAAAGTTCACCAGTTCTTCCAGCAGGTTTTCGAGGGAATTAAAATGCCGCTCGGCTAACTGCGATACTCCGTAGAGGCAGTTCAGTTCCTTGATTCGCTCACGCAGGGCGTTTTCCACCTTGGGATGGTCAGTCTCAGCGTAAAAAGGGATTCGCTCATTACTCTCGTTTATAACCTTCTTTTTAGCCATGAATTCATCCTTTTTGCCTATTTTTTATAGGCATTATGGGTGTACTGATTTGATATATAAAATGCCTATATTTAATAGGTAATATACCAGTATTTATTCCGTATTTATTACCCATAGATTACATCATAAAATATAGAAAGTCAACCTTCTTACCTTTTTAGGCGTGTCAAAGGAGTTGTTATGAACATGTCAAAGTTGGAATCCATACTCAAAGGGCGCAACAGCCAGCCCCACCAGCTAATCGAGGTGCTGCAGGACGTCCAGGAAAGTTACGGCTACATACCTGAGGAAGCCATGAGAAAAATATCAGAGACCCTGGGCGTACCGCTGATAGAAGTCTACCGGGTAGCTTCCTTTTATAAAGCGTTTAAGCTCAAGCCAACCGGAAAGTACGTGATAACGATATGCAACGGCACCGCCTGTCATGTCCGCGGCTCCCAGCTGCTTTTAGACCAGGCGACGAGCCAGCTCGGTATCAAGCCGGGTGAGGTGACCGAAGACGGCCTGTTCTCTATCGAGTGTGTCAATTGCCTGGGGGCGTGTGCCTTGGGACCTATCGCCTCGGAAAACGGGTCTTACCAGCACCACATGACCCCCGCCAAACTCCGTAAATTTATTGAATCAATTCGCCGTCAGGAAAACGAGGAGGTCAAGAATGCTCAAGCTAGCCACGAGGGAAGACCTGGAGATTACGCGGAAGCGGCTCCTGTTCGATAGAAAGAAGATAGATAAAACACTCATCATATGCGGCGGTACGGGGTGCCAGGCGTCACGCAGTCGTGATGTCATCGATGCCATAAACAAGGAACTATTCACCCGGGAAATGGATACTACCGTCCATGTTCGCATTACGGGATGCCACGGTTTCTGCGAGCAGGGACCCATCGCCGTCATTGAACCGGGTAATATCTTCTATTGTCATATCACTCCCGAGGACGCTCATGAAATCGTGACCAGGACCCTGAAGAACGGCGAGGTCATTGAAAGGCTTCTGTATGTTGACCCGGTATCCGGTGAAAAAATCCGGACTGAATCGGAAATTCCTTTCTACAAGGCGCAGGACCGCCAGCTACTATCACGGAACAGAGAGATTAGTCCCGCCTCAATAGAAGACTACATCTCAGCAGGCGGTTTCACGGCGCTGACTAAAGTAATCGATAACATGTCTCCTGAGGAAATCATACACGAAATCAAGGTATCCGGTCTGAGGGGCCGCGGCGGTGGCGGTTTCCCCACCGGACGTAAGTGGGCGGAGTGCCGGGAAGCTTCGGGCGATGAGAAATACGTAATCTGTAATGCCGATGAAGGCGACCCCGGAGCGTATATGGACCGCTGCGTACTGGAAGGCAATCCCTATCTGGTTCTTGAAGGTATGATGATTGGCGCGTATGCCATCGGCGCCACTAAAGGCTACATCTATGTGCGCAACGAATACCCTCTGGCGGTAAAACACGCGCGGGCGGCAGTACAGCAGGCCAGGAAACTCGGTCTACTCGGTGAAGATATCCTGGATTCATCATTTTCTTTCGACGTTGAGGTGGCTCGAGGCGGCGGCGCCTTCGTCTGCGGCGAATCGACGGCGCTTATGGCTTCGCTGGAGGGTAAGGTAGGCGAACCGCATGCCAAAGATGTTCACACCGTCATCGACGGTCTCTGGCACAAACCAACCACCCTCAATAACGTCGAGACCTGGGCAAACATTCCTTCAATCATCCTGAACGGCGCCGGCTGGTTTGCCTCTAAAGGCACCAAAGGGAGCAAAGGGACAAAAATCCTGGCGTTAACCGGTCGTATCAAAAACACCGGTCTGGTTGAGGTTGCCATGGGCACTCCAATACGGGATATCGTGTTCGATATCGGTGGCGGTGCCACCGACGGAAAAGCCATTAAAGCGGTCCAGACCGGCGGTCCGTCCGGCGGCTGTCTGCCCGTTGATAAATTCGACCTGCCGGTCGACTTCGACGTTCTTTACGAGGCTGGCTCGATGGTGGGTTCCGGCGGCATGGTGGTCATGGACGAAAGCTCCTGCATGGTAGACGTGGCTAAATATTTCCTGACGTTCCTGCAGGACGAATCGTGCGGCATGTGCGTTCCCTGCCGGCTGGGAATCGACCGCATGCTGGAGATTATCACCGGTATTACCGAAGGCCGGGGCACCGCTGAACAGTTAGACCTTCTCGAAGACTTAGCGGACACGGTTACCCAGGCATCCCTCTGTGGGCTGGGAAAGACGGCGGCTAATCCCGTGCTTTCCACCCTGCATTATTTCCGCGAGGAATACGAAGCACATATTAATGACAGGAAATGCCCCGCGGGAGTATGCAAAGCCCTTATTGAGTATTCCATCGACCCGGAGAAATGCACCGGCTGTGGGAACTGCCAACGTGCCTGCATATACGGCGCCATCAGCGGCGAGAAAAAAGAAGTACACGTAATAGACACCGCACTTTGCCAGAAATGCGGTATCTGCCGGAACGAATGTAAATTCGAGGCAATCCTGGTTAAGTAACGAGGTGAAAAAATGCTTCATTATGTAAATGTGAACATCGACGGCGCCGATATTAAAGCCCCCAGAGGCTCCAGCGTACTCGAAGTAGCCATAGAATACGGCATCTGTATCCCGCACCTGTGCCACACCCCCGGGCTTACTGACATCGGTGCCTGCCGACTCTGTATCGTGGAGAACGTCACCAACGGCCGTACGCAGGTCACTACCTCCTGTACACTTAAAGTACAGGAAGGTATGGCTATCAGGACCAACACAGAAAGAATTAAGAGACTGCGTCATAATATCGCCGAACTGCTTGTGGCTGAAGCCCCGAATTCCCGCGCCATCCAGGATATCGCCGTCCGCTGCGGCGTTAAAAATGTACGCTATCCGTTCCATAACAGCAATTGCATTTTGTGTGGGCGTTGCGTGCGTGCCTGCGCGGAACTGTGGCATGCTAACGCCATCGGCTTCGTCGGGCGGGGTAAAAACCGCCACGTGGAACGCCCGTTGGGTTTGCGAGAAGAAGTCTGTAAAGGGTGTGATTATTGTATCCAGCTTTGTCCCATGACCATCACGCCGTGTGACGGACCCATGAAACCCGGCGAGGAGTATCTCTGCGGAAAATGCGAATCACAGCTGATGATAACGGAGGATGTCCCGGACCACTGTGTCTGGTGCCGGCTGGGAGAAGGTTTTAACTGCGGGCGTTATGCCGGAATAAAAGCGGTGAGGTGAACAACCGGTCTTGGTTTCTGAAAAAGACATACAGTGAAAAGGGACGGTTAATGGAACAAGTTATCGGATCAGATTCAGAAAGGCAAATAATTACTATTCTGAAAATACTGACCGAGTCTTCCGAGCCGCTCGGGTCAAGGAACATTGCCCGCAAGCTTGAAAATGAAGGTATTTTCCTGAGCGAAAGGGGAGTCAGATACCACCTGATGACGTCCGACCTGCGCGGTTATACCCAATGCTTAGGCCGGGATGGCAGAATGATAACCCCGGAAGGACGGCGAGAAGTCAAAGAAGCGTTGGCCGCACAGCAACTGGGTTTTGTCAGAGAAAAACTGGAAATGCTGGCTTACCAGACTACTTTTGACCCCGAAAGGCGTACCGGCCGAATACCGATAAATGCCTCACTAATAAAGAAAGACCAGTTTAAAAAGGCAGTTGCAGCCATGAAAAACGCGTTCGAAGCTGGTATATGTGTCAGTGATCTGGTAGCCACAGCGTCAGAAGGGGGAAAAATCGGCTCGGTAGTGGTACCGCAGGGGCAAATCGGTTTTGCCACCGTTTGCAGTGTTGTCATAAACGGTGTACTCCTTAGGGCTAGCATACCCTGTGATTACAGATTCGGAGGTGTACTTCAAATCAGGGATTCCAGACCAAGGCGTTTTGTCGGCATTATTGAGTACGCCGGGACATCACTCGACCCCTCAGAGCAATTCATCCGCGCCCGGATGACTAGTGTTAACCAAACTATAAAGACCGGGAATGGAAATCTACTTGGAGCTTTTCGTACCATACCGGCCCCGACAAGGGAAGTGGTCGAGACACAGATTATGCTGCTCAAGGAGGCGGGTATCGGCGGCGTTTATGCGCTCGGCAATACCAGCGAATCGCTCTGTCAGATACCGGTTGCCCTGAACCGGATTGGCGTCATACAGCTCAGCGGACTAAATCCAGTGGCGGCAGCTGTTGAAGCTGGGATTGAGATCGAAAACATAGCTGAGAGCGGGTTGATAGACTACAAGCAGTTACAAAGCTTCTGGCAAATATAAGCTGGGTGTTGCGAATTCGGCGTTTATTCTACTGGCTTGCCCACATTTTACTTAATTTTATTAAGATATCCGTTCTATCACTTTCCCTAGTAGAGATAACACGATAATTGGTGTAAAAAATAATGCGGTTTTGTTAAGCAATTGTTCGTTAAATTAGTCATTAGAACTTCAATCGGAAGCCGAAAATCATCCTCTATTAGCCTTAAAATCCCTATGACTGTTGGGACAGACCAAGGGACTTGAAAGTGTCGCAAAATGTCGCAAAATTTACGAGTAAAAGTTAAGCAAATTGTTAAGCAAAATGGAAAATTAGGGAAATTTAGCTACAAAACTAAGTGCCCCCAATGGAATTCGAATCCATGTTGCCGGCTTGAAAGGCCGGTGTCCTAGGCCTCTAGACGATGGGGGCGTACCAGTTAAGTATAGCAGAGGAATACCGTACCCGACAATATACCCGCAGGGGTCTTTTTTCAGTCAAATCCGCCGCTGATTACTGCGCATATAATTACCTCGCCGCCCCTCTTATATTATCTATTCCCCCCTTGGCCGTCCTGTATCAACCTCTGCTTAGCCAACGGTCATCTCCAGCTTGCCTGAGAAATACCCGTATTGTAGAATTAATATAGTAGTTGAACATGCCAGAGGTGATATTCAGTGCCCGTTTATGAATACGAATGCGAACGCTGCCAGCACCGTTTTGAGATAAGGCAGAGTTTTAGCGATAAAGCCCGGGCTGAATGCCCGAAGTGTAAAGAACCGGCGCGGCGCGTGTTTCATCCCACGCCGATTATCTTTAAAGGAAGCGGTTTTTACGTTACTGACCACCGGACTCCCCCTAAAGAAGAAAAGCCGCCTTCCGGTAAAGAAAAGACAACCGAGTCCGGTAAGGGAGAGGTAAAGGCAACAAGCCAGGATTCAAAGTGAAAGCGTTAGTGCAGCGGGTCAGTCAAGCCTCGGTCAGCGTCGCCGGGGAGGAGGTGGGGCGTATCGGGCAGGGGCTGGTGGTCCTTCTCGGGGTGGCTAAAGGCGATGAGGAAAAAGACGCGCAGTACCTGGTGCAGAAAATCGTCAATCTGCGTATTTTTACTGATGCTCAGGACAGGTTCAACCTTTCCGCTTTAGATATCAACGGGGAACTGCTGCTGGTAAGCCAGTTTACTCTCCTGGCGGATGCCCGCAAAGGACGCCGTCCCAGCTTTGACGGCGCGGCGCCGCCGGAATTAGCCGAAAAGCTCTTCGAGTACTGTGTTCAACTGGCGCGTGAGAGCGGACTTAAGGTGGCTACGGGCCGTTTCCAGGAGTACATGCAGGTGGAAATCCACAACGATGGTCCCGTGACCATCATGCTGGACAGCCGGGAAAAGTTCGGTTAAAACTTTGCGAAGGGGGAATGGCGTGAGCAGCGAGGAAAAGGCTAAACTGAAGACTTTAATGAAATACTGGATAGAGCATAATGAGGAGCACAGTCAGGAGTTCCGGGAATATGCGGAGAAAGCCCGGCAGATGGGCGAGGGCAGGGTAGCCGAGGAGATATTGCAGGCGGTTGAGAATATGGACAGGGTTACCGAAATACTGTCGAAAACCCTGAAAAGACTTCAGGAGGCATGAGGCGATGTGTCTGGCGAAGGCATATATCGGCGGGAAAGGTACAAGCGAATTGCTGATGGAAGAGATTGCCTCGATTAAGGTGGTAGACGGCAAGCTCTTGATAACCACACTTTTCGGAGAAGAAAAGGAAATAGCCGGCCTGATTAAAGAGATTGACTTCAAGTCCAGTAATATCTTGCTGGAAAATATTAAAAGCTAAAAGCCTTCAGCTTAAATCAACTTCAGCGTCGGCGTTTCCAGCTCCAGGCTGATGTCCAGCGCCCGGTAGGAATGAGTGAGGGCACCGACGGATATGATATCGACCCCGGTCATGGCTACTTCGCGGACGTTATCCAGGGTAATGCTCCCCGAGGCTTCGATTCTAGTCTCTCCCGTCACCAGCTTCACCACCTTCCGCATATCGTCAATGCTCATGTTGTCCAGCATGATGATATCGGCTCCGGCTTTCAGCGCCTGTTTCGCTTCGGCGGTACTGGTGACCTCCACCTCAATAGTGACGCCTGCCCGGGCGTTCTGGCGGGCTCTGGCGATTATCTCTCCCAGGTTCATACCGGTGGCGCGTAAGGCGGCAATATGATTGTCCTTGATTAAGACGGCGTCGCTCAGGTTCAGGCGGTGGTTCTGACCCCCGCCCATCCTCACCGCGTATTTTTCCAGCGAACGCAGACCGGGGGTTGTCTTGCGGGTATCGTAAATTTCGGCTCCGGTGCCTTTAATCTCCGCCACGTAGCGCGCCGTCAATGATGCGATTCCGCTCAGTCTTTGCAGGAAGTTGAGAGCGGTACGTTCCGCCTTAAGGATGCTGATGACGCTGCCGCTGACGGTGGCGACGATGTCTCCCGGCTTGATAACGCTGGCGTCCTTGATGAGGACTTCGACCTGCAGTAGCGGGTCGACGCGCCGGAAGACGTTTTCGGCGACCTCGATGCCGGCAAGGGCGCCAGACTCTTTAACGAGTAACAACGCCTTGCTGGAAAGGTCTGCTGGTATCAGCGCCTCGCTGGTAATATCACCCTGCGGGGCATCCTCGCTAAGGGCGAGGTCGATGATTTTATCGAGCTGTTTTTCAGTTAGCCGGTCCGTACTCACTTCATCATTTCATCGCGGCGCATGGCTACGCTGCCCCGGGCGACTCTCATGGTGGTGCCGCCTTCGATTTTGATGACGACGCTGTCCTCGCTGAGGCTTTCGATGGTCCCGTAGATGCCCCCGGCGGTGATGACCTTATCGCCTTTTTGCAGTTCCTGCATCATCGTCTCGTGTTCCTTCTGGCGCCTGCGCTGCGGTCTTATCATGACGAAGTAGAACAAGGCGAAGATGAGCACCAGAAAGCCGAGCATATACCAGGTACTGTTAGGGTCTGCCTCCCCTCCTTCACCCGCCGGCACACAACCGCCGAAAAACACCAGCAGGACAACGAGCAGCCCTGCTATCAGTCCGATTTGTAGAGATATTTTCATTTTTCCTCCCGATTTCCGTTAGATAATTTCTATTTTACCCTGCAGCGACCACGGGCTGGTCTTATCGATTCTGATATTGACCAGTTGTCCCGGGTAATCACGGTCGCTGCTGAAAAATACCAGTTTGTCGGTACGGGTGCGGCCGTACCACTTGCCGCGGTTCCTTCCTTCTACCAGTATCTCCACCGTCTTTCCGAGCAGACGGGCATTGATTTCGGTCTGAATCCTCTGCTGGAGTCGTTCGACTTCACCGAGCCGCTCCTTTTTTACGTCGAGGGGCACATCGTCCTCTAATTTCTTAGCGGCTGCCGTGCCCGGTCTGGGTGAATAGGCGGCTACATGCACTGTATCAAACTTTATCCCGGAGAGCAAGTCCAGCGTCTGCCGGAACTGCTTTTCCGTTTCGGTCGGGAAACCGACGATGACATCGGTGCTGATAGCTACACCGGGGACTTTATCACGTATCTCCGCGACGAGTCGCTGGTACTTCTCAATTTTATAGCCGCGTTTCATCAATCGCAGGATGGCGTCGCTGCCCGCCTGTTTCATCAATCGCAGGATGGCGTCGCTGCCCGCCTGTACCGGCAGGCTGACCTGCTCGCAGACTTTGTCCAGTCCGGCGATAGCCTCGATGAGTTTGCGGCTCATGTCCTTGGGGTGGTTGGTCAGGAAACGCAGTCGCACCAGTCCGTCGATGTCGTTCAGCTTAGCCAGCAGGTCGGCAAGGTCCGGCTTTCCCGGCAGGTCGCGCCCGTAGGAGTCCACGTTCTGCCCCAGTAAAACGACCTCTTTAGACCCCCGCCTCGCCAGTTCCCCAGCCTCGCAGACTATCTCGTCGATAGGCCGGCTCCTCTCCTGTCCACGCCGGTAGGGGACGATGCAGTAGGAGCAGAAGTTATCGCATCCCTGGCTGATGGTGACGTAAGCGCTGGGGGAGGGATGGCGGGGCAGTGACGGCGAGTCCGGCTTTTCCAGCCACGGCGGATAGTCCCCGGCTTTAAAAAAATGGTCGACGTATGGGTAATTCTTTTGCATCCCGGCGATATCGGCGTCGACCAGGCAGCCGGTCAGTGCCAGCGTCTTTTCTGGGCTTTCCTTTTTAAGGCGGCGGATTTCATGCAGCTTGTTGATAACGCGGTTCTCGGCGCTCTGCCTCACCACGCAGCTGTTCAGAACGATGAGGTCGGCTTCCGAGATGCTTTTTACAGCGGTGTAACCCAGTTCCTCGAAGCGACTCGCCAGCCTTTCCGATTCCGCCTTATTCATCTGGCAGCCGATGGTCCAGATATGGTATTTAGGCATATATTTCCAGTCCTGGTAGAAAATATTACTGGTGGGAAAGTATTTTTTAGAAAATGGCCTGCCATCCGAAGCTTCAGCGAAGGATGGCGGAGGGGGAGGGATTCGAACCCTCGTCCCCGGTTACCCAGGGAAAGCACTTAGCAGGCGCCCGCACTAGACCACTATGCGACCCCTCCCCAGCCGGAAATAGATGGCAATATTTTATTATATTATAACTCGGGAATATGCTCAATGACTCTTTCCGCCCTGCCCCTCGGTTGATATCTATTCCCACCCAGACCGCCCAGTTTCATCACCGGCTTAACACAGAATTATCCATCCGCTCATCCTGAGCCTGTCGAAGGATTCCCACCCGAGCCGCCTGTCCGCCGGAGCTTTAGCGTAAGCGGGCCCTCGTATCATTCTCGGCTTAGCCCGTAAAGTATATTCCCTCTCCCTCGATGGGAGAGGGTAGGGTGAGGGTGATATACGATCCGACCTTCCGGGTGTTGGTGTCCCTCCTTCGTAAGAGATTGCCCTGAGTGAAGCCAAAGGGAGGGACAAGAGAGAGAGAATTAAGTCACCTTCCTCCCTGCCCCGATTATCTCCGCCAGGCTCTTTATCCCCTCTTTTTCCAGAAAGCTCTCGATGCCTTCAAGCACGTCCAGGCTGGCGCGGGGATTGCCGTAAGTGGCGGAGCCCACCTGGACGGCGCTTGCCCCAGCCATGATGAACTCCAGCGCGTCACGGGCACTGGTAATGCCCCCGCACCCGATAACCGGCACGTCCACCGCTCCGACGACCTCATAGACCAGAGCCAGGGCTATCGGCTTTATGGCCGGACCGGAAAGGCCGCCGCTTATGTTTTCCAGGGTTGGGCGCCGCTTCTCGATGTCTATCACGGCGCCCTTAACGCTGTTGATGAGCGATACGGCGTCGGCACCCGATTTTACTACCGCTTTAGCCACTCCCATAATATCCCCGGTGTTCGGCGTCAGTTTCACAATAACAGGCAAAGACGTGGCGGCTCTAACGGCGGCGGTTGCCGCAACGGCGGCGTCCGAATCAGCCCCGAAAGCTGACCCACCGGCTTTGACGTTGGGACAGCTAATATTTACCTCGATGCCGCTGATGCCGTCGACCCCGTCCAGAGCTTTTGCCAGTTTGCCGTATTCTTCGATAGTGTCCCCGGCGATGTTAACGATAACCGGAACCCGCCACCCCAACCATACAGGGGCTTTCTCTTTAATCAACGCCCGGACGCCGATGTTTTGCAGGCCGATGGAGTTGATAACGCCGGAGGCTGTTTCTATCAGGCGTGGCTGAGGATTACCCTCCCGCGGTTCGAGGGTCGTGCCTTTGCAGACAATCGCCCCCAGTCTTTGAACATCGAAGAGTTCGGCATACTCCGTCCCGTAGCCGAACGTGCCGGACGCGGTCATCACGGGATTGCTCAGTAGCAGTCCCTTTTTATTTTTCGGGGCTAATTGTATTGATAAGTCTGGCGGCATTTTTTCTTCCTGCCTGGCTTCTGGCTGAAAGCTTACCAGACAATCCGCCGTTGATGCAAGTGGTTTGGGTGCTAACCCTCAACTGAAACGGGTATTCACCCGATTGTCCCTTTTAACGACGGGATGTATCCTGCTGGTACGGGCAATAGTGATGAAAGCAACATCGACTCCGGTACAAAACATACCGCTCGGCTCCAGGGTAAAGCGACTCCGCACCGCTTGCATGATTACCCAACAGGAACTGGCTGACCTTGCCGGAGTTACCCGGGAGCAGGTGGACCTGTTCGAGCGGAATCTGCCTTTGCCGCTGGACCATAAACGCCGGATACTGAAAGAGCTCTGGGCTATAAAAGTCAAGAAGTGACGCTTTTAGCGCCACTTCTTGGTTCCGGGTTAACGTGAAGGATACTCACGTAGCCAGACAACCTATTTTGTAATAGCCGTATGCCGTGTTTTTTCTCAAGCCGCACTGCGTCAGTGCAGGTTCACGTACTGGCTTATCCGACTCGGCATGGTTCTTTCGACGGCTAATACCGGACCATCCGGAGGCTTGATTTCCAGCGCAAAGGTATCGTATGAACCGATGCTGATATTGCCCGAAGTGGGCATTATCACGGTCATCTGGAACAGCTCGTTGGGGTCGAGTAGATAGTCGTTATTTCCGTAGCTCAGCCTCTCTATCGTCCAGTTGACCGAAGGTAGGTAGTTATCAGCGTCCATGTAGGAGACTACTACCAGTTGCGTGCCGTTTCCGGACGGTGTGAAGTCCACCGGGCTGCCGGCGGCAGGTACGCCCACGCAGAAGGAAACATCGGCTAATACGCCACCGACCATTCTTCCGATGATATTGCCTCTGATTTCCACCGTTGCCATCGTCGATTGTATACCGGCGTTGACGGCTTCTTTCGCCTTCTGCGAGGAGAAGAGACCGGCGGAAAGGACGACGTAGGCGAATACCGAGGCAACGATAACGAAGGCTATCAGGATGATAGCCGTTTCCAGGCCGGTAATGCCTTCCTGGTTCCTGCGTATTCTTTTGAATATCTTTCTCATATGTCCGACCTCCCTTTGTTTCAGGAGAATGCGTAATATACTTTTTCGGTTGTCTCCCAATCACCGGGGTATTTACTATCTTTCCGGTATATTTTTTTACCGTAAAGTGTCCTTAGAATATCAGGGAGGCTGTAACTAAAACATAAATATTTACAGGTATCACATAAATATTTCGTTACAGTTTTTACGTTTGTCACAGGTGGATGGCAAAATTTGTGACTTTAGTCCTGCTTTGTCTCCCCCATAGGTAATCTGTCCTTAAATTTCTCGGTTGTCATCTTTTCCCACCCGGGCCGCCCTCGTATCCTCGGCGGCTTAGCCCGAAAAAATGTAAACTCACTCTCTTGATGGGGTAGGGTAAGGGGTGAGTGTGAAAATTAGTTGGCTGATTTTGGGGCATTGGTGTCCCTCCTTCGTAAGAGCTTGCCCTGAGCGAAGTCGAAGGGAGGGATAAAAGGGAGAATTTGAGGGGTGAGGGGAGACCATTTTGGGAATTATAATATATTAACTAATAACCGAGCAGGGGAACAACCCGTCTGACATGTCCCTATCCTGAGCGTTCAGAAAGCAGTCCCGGCAGAGGGGGCGCTTGCGGCAGACCTCTTTGCCGTGACGCACCAGCAGGGCATGGTATTCGTTGAACAAAGCGGCATCGGGCGGCAGGTTTAATGAAAAAAGAGCCTGGCAGCCGGCGTAACTACGGTCGGGGGGAGTTAATCCCAGGCGGTCGATGATACGGCGCGTATAGGCGTCAATAACGAAAACCGGCTTGACGCCGGCATAGAGTAAGATGGAATCGGCGGTCTCTTCGCCGATGCCGTAGATGCCGAGTAATTCCCGGCGCAGGGGGCCGGTATCGTGGGAAAACATCGTTTCGAGCTTATCATCGTATTTTTCCCCGAACCATTCAGAAAAGGCTTTGAGCCGGCGTGCCTTTACGTTATAGTAGCCGCAGGGATGAATTAGATGCGCCAGTTCTCTTTCGGGCAGGTTTCGCAATGATTGGGGGGACAATTTCCCGGCGGATTTGAGATTGACGATTGCCTTTTCCACGTTAGTCCAGGCGGTGGACTGCGTCAGTATCGCCCCGACGATTACCTCGAAGGGCTCTTGGGCGGGCCACCAGTGCTGCGGACCGTATTCGGTAAACAGGTGCCGGTAAATATCCAGCAGAGTCCGCTTTACCTCTTTTTCATCCATGGCGGTACTCTGGCGTCTTCCGCGGCGTCGATTACCGGTATATACGGCTTGATGTCCAAAACCGGCGTGCCATCGATGGCGTCCAGCCCCCGGACCTTCAGCTTATTCCCGTGGAGTTCCAGCAGTTTTACGGTGGTCGCGCCTATGGCGTTGGGGCGGTCCGGCGAGCGGCTGGCGAAAACGCCGACCGGCGTATTATCCACTCTGAAACGGGGGTGGACTTTCATGGGGACGGGTTTACGTGACTTGTGGATATAGTAGATGATGACTATGTGAGAGAACTCGTCCAGGTTGTCCAGACCTTCGGTCAGCGCCGGGTCGAGAATGATTTCCGCTACTACCTCACGGGCATCGTCCCGTCCGCGCTCTTTTATCTCGCTCCGGACGGTGCCGATGGCTTTGAGGTTGATTCCCGGCAGTTCTGAGGTCATTTCGTATCGGACAGCGGCGTCAGCGTCAGCAGTTTCTTGGCGATTCCCGGGTACTTGGCGATGAACATCAACTCGTCTTCCACCAGCGGTTTCTGCGATTCCACGTTGGCGTACCTTACCAGTTCCAGGATTTCGTTGGCTTTCTCCCGGTCCGGGAACTTGATGGGGACCGGCAATTTGCTCATCACGTGGCTGAATCCCGATATACCGCCGTATTCACCCGTGGAGATTTCCCGGCCGGACTCAACAAACTCGGGGTCGCCCCGACCCAGTTCTTCATAGTCGTACAGCTCGTAGTTTTCCGGGTCTTTTAAAACGCCGTCGGCATGGATACCGGATTCGTGGGCGAAGGCGTTGGCGCCGACGCCCGGCTGGTTGATGGGAATGGGCACGCCGAAAGCGTAGCTGACAAACTTGGCTATCTTGTAAGCCATGGACAGCTTTACCGATCCGCCCAGCTCGTATTTTTTGGCGATATCTTTCGATTTCCTGGCGGCAAGGATGATAGCAATCAGGTCGGCATTGCCCGCCCTCTCCCCGATGCCGTTGATAGTGGTATTGATATAGGCATCCTGTCCGCCGTCGATGGCGCCGATAGCCCCGGCAATCGAATTGGCGACTGCCATACCCAGGTCGTTATGGCAGTGAACCTCGATGGGCAGTCCTATTTTCTCCGCCATGGTCCGGGCGTTTTCGTAGATGGTAAACGGGTTATCGTAGCCGAGTGTATCGCAGTAGCGTACCCTGTCGCCGCCGTGTTCCTTGCCGGCAAGACCGAACTCGACGAGGTAATTGATATCCGTCCTCGAGGCGTCCTCGGCGTTGACGCCGATGGATTCGGCGCCGTTAGCGCGGGCGGTATCAACCGCGCCGATCATGTCGTTAATGACGTCGTCGCGGGTCTTGCGTCCCTGGAATTTGCCGCTTATCATCTGGTCGGACGTGGAGATAGAGAGATTAACATGGTTGAGGTTCGGTACGTTGCGGAAAGCCGTTTCGACGTCGGAAGCCATGGCTCTCAACCAGCCTCCCAGGCGGAGGGGCTTGATGACGCCCAGTTCGGCTAATTCCAGGTTGGCTCTCAGATAATTGATTTCATGCCGGGTGGTGGGGAAACCGAACTCGGACTGGAAAACACCCATTTCGTTCAAGTATATATTAATCATGGTCTTTTCCAGCTTGGAAAGACCGAGTCGGGCGGTCTGCACGCCGTCCCGGTTGGTAACATCAATCAAGTATATCTTGGGCATATTTACTTCTCCTTCGGGTGACCGTGTATAAGGCGATTATCACCACCTTAATACTATCATATGACAATTACACGGGCAAATTGAATGTAGGAAAAAATACGGAAAATGTCAAGTCTTTGTTGACCGCTGTTTGACACTAATCGGGGCGGATGGTAGATTATGGATATTACCGGTCTTGCCAAATCATAATGAACGTCGGCGTTGCCAGGGTCAGCCTGCGCCTGCCGGAAAACCTGTCCCTCAAAGGGAAGCGGCAGGACCATAGGCGTTTGCTGCATCAGCAACAACAAACGGCATTCCAATCAGGTGCTGTCCAGGGTCGTACGCTTCATCGAACGCGCCCGTTTCGAGGCGGAAATACTCGACTACGAAATCGAAATAATAGACGTATAACCCGACCCGCTTTGCAGGAGAGAAAGACGGTACAATTCATATAAAACAGGGATGCGCTATCATTCTCTCCCTTTCGTAAAGGGAGAGTTAGAGAGGGATTTTTATAAGAGTCGTTATGGAAATCCAGGCTTTTCTCAATCATATCCGCTCCATGACCGGCTACGATAACCAGATAGCCCATATCGAGCACATCGCGCCGCGCCGCGCCGCTTACGGCAAGCTCGACGAGCCTTTAGCCCCCGCCCTCCAGGAGCGCCTGGATGCCGGCGGACTATCACGCCTTTACGCCCACCAGACTCAGGCGGTGAATCACGTACGCGACGGAAAGAACGTCATCATCGCCACCTCCAGCGCCAGCGGCAAGACCCTGGTTTATAATATCGCCGTTATGCAGTCGGTTCTCACCGACCCCGCCACCCGGGCAATTTTCCTTTTCCCCACCAAAGCCCTCGCCCAGGACCAGCTTCACAAGCTGCACGAGCTTTTTTCGCCGGACCTGCTCCCGGTGGAGGCTATCGCCACCTTCGACGGCGATACGCCGCGCCCGGAGCGGGGCGATGTGAAAAGGTACGGTCGCATCATCCTGACCAACCCGGACATGCTGCACGTCGGCATCATGCCCCAGCACCAGTCGTGGGCTATGATGCTGAAACACCTGAAGTACGTGGTCGTCGATGAAGCCCATATCTACCGGGGCGTTTTCGGCTCTCACGTTGCCTGCGTTTTGCGGAGATTGAGACGTCTGTGCCGGCTTTACGGTTCCGACCCGCAGTTCATCCTTTGTTCGGCGACGGTAGCCAATCCCGGCGAGCACGCTCTGGCTTTGACCGGCCTCCCCTGCGAAGTGGTGGACAATGACGGCTCGCCGCGGGGCTGGAAGGACTTCATTTTCTGGAATCCGCCCCTTATCGACGAGAAGAAGACCGCCCGGCGCAGCGCCCACTGGGAGTCCACCAACCTGTTTACCGAGCTGATGCTGCAGGGCTCACGCACCCTCACCTTTACCCGCACCCGCCGCCTCACCGAGCTTATCTATATCTACGCCAGGAAAAGACTGCAGGAGGAAAGCTACGAGCTTTCCCGGCTGGTGATGCCTTACCGCGGCGGCTACATGCCGGAAGACCGGCGCCGCATTGAGAAAGACCTTTTCGGGGGGAAGCTGCTGGGGGTGGTGGCGACCAATGCCCTGGAGCTGGGCATCGACAGCGGCGGGCTGGAAGCCACGATACTCGACGGCTACCCGGGGAGTATTTCGTCCACCTGGCAGCAGGCCGGCCGGAGCGGTCGCAGTCAGGGCGAGTCGCTGAGCTTTCTGGTGGCGTGGGACAATCCCCTCGACCAGTATTTCATGCGCCACCCGTCCGACTTCTTTCAGAAGGGTTTTGAACACGTGCTGGTCAATCCGGGCAATCCCTATATCCTCAAAGCCCACCTGCTCTGCGCCGCCTGGGAACGCCCCCTCGATGACGAGGACGGGGAGCTCTTCGGGGAAGACTACGTAAAGCGGCGGGATGCTTTAGCTGAGGAGGGACAGCTGAGGGAGCGGCGCCGTAAATGGTACCTCGCCCCGTCCATCGCCTACCCCGCCCAGGACGTTAATATAAGGTCGTCCTCCGGCGTGGACTATGCCGTCGTCGACACGTCCACGGGGTCGCTGATGGAGACGGTGGAAAGCAGCGTCGCCTTCTTCCAGGTGCACCCCGGCGCCATCTATCTCCACCAGGGGGAGTCGTACCTGATTACGAAACTGGATTTGACAAACCGTGTCGCCTATGCCGAGCCCACCAGCGCCAACTACTATACGGAGACCAAGGAAATTCACGACCTGCACGTGCTCAAGGTCAGGCACACCAGGACGATAGGTACCGTGAACGTCAGCATCGGCGACGTCGAGGTGACTATCGACGTGGTGGGATTTAAGAAGTACCGCCAGTTCTCCGAGGAGGTCATCGGGGAAGAGCCGCTGGACCTGCCCACCATTACCTTCCAAACCGTGGCGCTGTGGTTCGATGTTCCGGCTAAAGCCGCCGCCCGCATCGCCGATAATAACCGCGACTTCGCCGGGGGACTCCATGCCACCGAGCACGCCGCCATCGGCATACTGCCCCTGTTTGCGTTATGCGACCGTAATGACATCGGCGGCGTTTCCACCCCCCTCCACCCGGATACGGGCAAGGCGCAGGTCTTCATTTATGACGCCTATCCCGGTGGCATCGGCATCGCCGAGAAGGGCTACGACATGATAACCGAACTGTGGCAGGCGACTCTCCGCGTTATCGCCGAGTGCCCCTGCGAAGACGGCTGCCCGAGTTGCGTGCAGTCGCCCAAGTGCGGCAACAACAACAAGCCCCTGGACAAGCTGGCGGCGAGGTGGATACTGGAGGAGATACAGGGAGGGTGAGGGGATTGCTATGAAAGAAAAGAAAAGTATATCTATTTCAGTCGGCTTCGATTATGCTATCCCGATTGAAAAACAGATTCCTTTGATTGCTCAAACCGGCTTCACACATTTATCGCTTGGCAGTAAGCGTTCTCACTTCGATTATTTATCCAAAGAGTCCAGGCAGCAACTTTGCGGACTATTAAATCTATATTCACTTAAAATAGACACAATCCACGGTCCGGTTGCTGTAGAAACCGGGGTTGAAGAATTTAAAGCTATAGCCGAAGCATCGGTTGAGCTTAACGTGCCTGTGGTCGTTTTTCATGCAGGGCCATTTGAGTTTCCTGAAAGCGAACTGAATTCTATGTTTCTGGAATTAAAGAAAATCTGCCGGGAAGTAGATATTATTTCTCAAAAGACCGGTGTTACCTTTGCCCTAGAAAATGTGGCGCCGGGACCTGCCACCGAGATTGTCAGGAAGCTTCTTCTGGAAACAGACTTTACACATATCGGTTTTTGTTATGATTCGGCACACGACCAGATAGACGGCCCGCGTTCTTTTGAATTACTGCAAGGTCTAATACATAAACTGGTAGCGGTTCATTTATCTGATAGAATCAAGCCATTTGTCGACCATGTCATTCCCTGGGAAGGTTTCATTGACTGGGATGAATTATGCGGTATTCTCCAAGACGCTAATATAACTTTTCCTCTACTGTTTGAAACAATGACAATGAATTCTGCGGAAAAAGACCCGGCGAAATTCCTCGTTCTGACCTACGAGAGGGCATGCCGGCTATATAACAAGATTTTCCCTATTTCGTAAAGCATGCTCCGAACTTGATACAGGGTCGGATTAAGGGATAATTCGTCTCTCTTCCAGGGGAGTACGCCGCGAGAGGGGGCGCCAGCCCCCTCTTGAATAAAATTCCCCCTCTCCTGCTGAAAGCCTTGTCAGGAGAAGGGGACACAGGGGGTGAGGTGATTAACTAATACTTCCCCACCCGCTTCGCTTCTAATCTATTCCCACCCAGGCCGCCCTGCATCATCACCGGCTTAGCCTGGTGAATGCAAAACAAAAACCCCGGTGGTTGGGGGTAAAGGTGGTGGCCGTCTATTTTTCTCCACGCCCTCACCGCTAGCCTTTATGAGATTAACCAGCGAAAATGCCGGATTTCATTTGTAAAAATCCCCCCTTCCTTTATCAAAGGAAGGGGGCCAGGGGGATAGATTGAGAAAAACAGGTCAGGAGCTTGGTGTTACTTCTTCCACCCCACCCGCTTCACTTCTAATCTATTCCCACCCATGCCGCCCTGCACCATCACCGGCTTAGCCCTTAGCTTTATTTCCCCGCCCTGACTCCTATATACTATAGGCAGGGGGTGAGGTAGAAATTAATATCTTCCAGAAAGCATTAAAGCGTTCCCACGATACCTGGTTCGGCAAAGCCATGTCTCTCTTTGACCGCGCTGCTATCGGCAAGGAGGTCTGGGAAGAGCTTGAGGAACTGCTCATATCGGCGGACGTGGGAGTAAATACCGCAGAAAAGCTTATCAGCGCCGTCAGGCAGCGCGCCGATGAAGAAAAGCTGGACGGCTCTCAGGTTCGCTCTATCCTTAAGGACGAGATGGTTAAAATACTTAACCTGCCGCCCCCTGAAACGCCGAAAGACATCACGCCCCCTGAAGTGATGCTGATTGTCGGTGTTAACGGCAGCGGCAAGACAACAACCATCGCCAAGCTGGCTTACCGGATGAAAAAAGAAGGTAAAAAAGTCCTTCTGGCGGCGGCGGATACGTTCAGGGCCGCGGCTATCGACCAGCTTAAAAGGCAGGGTGAAAGGGTAGGGGTGGACGTGATAGCCCACCAGCCCGGCGCCGACCCCGGGGCGGTCGTTTACGACGCCTTGCAGGCGGCGAAGAACCGGAAAGTTGATACTGTAATTATCGATACTGCGGGCCGACTCCACACCAAGTTCAATCTCATGGAGGAGCTGAAGAAAGTCCGGCGTGTAGCCGCCAAGCTGGACGCCAGCGCACCTCATGAGGTAATTTTAGTACTGGACGCCACCACCGGCCAGAACGGCCTTACGCAGGCGCGTTATTTCACCGAGGCGGTCGGCGTAACCGGTATCTTCATCGCCAAGCTCGACGGCACCGCCAAAGGCGGTATCGTCCTGGCTATCTGCGATGAGCTTAAGGTCCCCATACAGAGTATCGGTGTTGGCGAAGGACTGGAAGATATGGTAGACTTTGAAGCTGGCGCCTTCGTCGAGGCTTTGTGTTCGTGATAGTTTGACTGCCATTCTGAAGGAGCGAAGAGACCGGAGAATCCCGGGGACGGGTGGCGGCAATATATAAGGCATAATTTAATGATATTAGCGAGGTAAGATGATATACATCGGCGTCGACCCCATAGCTTTCAGGCTCGGGCCGTTTGCGGTGGCGTGGTACGGTATCATGGTAGCCCTGGCCGTAGTTACCCTGGTCGTCTGGGCGCTGGTTGCCGTGAGAAAAGGCGCCAAACTCTCTTACGATAATATCATCAGCGCGGCGCTGGTGGGCATAATTTCCGGCGTAATCTTCTCTCGCTTCCTGCATGTCGTCGACCTGTGGGACTATTACATGGACAATCCGGGGCTGATATTCTCCAGCTTCGGCGAAGGACTGACCATCTATGGCGCCGTCCTCGGGGCCGCCCTGGGTATCTGGATATACTGTAGAATCAGGAAAATAAATTTCGGCTACCTGGCCGACATGATAGCCCCTGGCATTATCCTGGCTCAGGCTATCGGCCGGGTGGGCTGTACGCTGAACGGCTGCTGCTACGGCGTGCAAACCGATATTTTCTGCGCGGTTGTTTACACCAGTCCGAATACTCATGCCCCCATCGGCATCCCGGTGCACCCCACGCAGATTTACGAGATAATCTATAACCTGATTGTTTTCGGGGTGCTGCTCCTGCTGCGGAAACGCTTCCGCCCGGACGGCTCGCTGTTCCTTATCTACCTTACTTTGTACGGAGCCTGGCGACTGGGCATCGACTTTATCCGGGAGGGTAAAGACCTGCTGTTCGGCCTGCACGAAGCCCAGCTCATCTCGATTGTCGTCCTGGTAATCGCCATCACCCTGATGGCTCTGCGGACGCGGTGGGTGAAAAAAGGGGAGGAGGGTATAGAGGAAGAACCTACCCCCGAGTCCCTCTCATAAGTCATCTTTTCCTACCCAGGCCGCCCAGTATCATCACCGGCCTAGCCCGCTCTCTCCTGTCATTCTGAGCGCAGCGAAGAATCCGTTCCTCATCCCCCATCGGTAATTATCTTTTCCCACCCTACCGCCCTCGCACCATCACCGGCTTATCCCTTATGTCGGTTGACTATAGCTATTTCCCAGGTGCGGTTATCTCTGGAATATAGTCCGCCAGTTCCTGCGGCGTATTCACATCACAAGGTAGCGGCGCCGGATTACCATTTGCATCGAACGCCTCCGGCCTTTCCATGTTGCCCTGATAGGTGCTGACGCCCGCCAGCGTACCCGGCTCGAAGGTCAGTTCCCATACGAAGGCGGGACTGCCGGCGACCTTGATGCTCATGAGAAAGACGGTCCCGGTTTTTCCCGGTAGGCCGGTAACGACACCGGCGATTCTGGGGGTGTTGAGGCTGTCGGGCTCGGCGCGGGCGCCGTCCATTATCTTTTTCAGGTAGCTCCTGGCAGGAGTCGAATTCGTGTGAAACAACAGTTTATACGTTTCAAAGATTGCCCCGGTCTGGATGCCGTTACTCACCACGAGCAGTCCGGTATCGTTATCATACTTAACGGCGGTGTAATGTCGCAGGGGGTCGTAGGGCTGGCTGCCGATGGGCCCTATGATGATGCCGTTTTGCTTCGGCGTTGCCTTTCTTTCCCGACTTTGCGGGCTGCGTCCGGTAACCAGATAGGCGAAGGCAGGTCGTTCCTCTCTGGTTAGGCCGAGGAATAGCTGCCTGCCCGGATAGGGTCCGTTGGGATTTTTCACCGTATTTACCCCGATTCGAAGTTCTTTTTAAAGTCCAGTATATTCAGCCTCAATTGCTCTTTCCCGCCCCAGCGGTCGATTTCCAGGTTGTAGACGATATCGATACGTGGCGCGAATTCCGATTGGTGATTGGCGAGCCTGAAGGCGACACCGTCCCAGGTCGTGCCTCCCTGCTTCAGCTTCATTCTCAGGTGCTCGCCGCTGTTGCCCATGGTGCGCCTTTCCAGCACTTCCACGCCCCGACTGAGGAAAATGGGTACCGGGTTGCCGATGCCGAAGGGCGCCAGAAGCTGCGTCGTCGCGTAGGTATCCCCGCCGAGTTCGGGCAGGGGTACCAGAGCGTCGATATCCAGGTGAGGCTGGAGGACGACCCCCTTTAGCTGTTCCCTGGCCAGCACGCCGAGTTCCCACTGCAGTTCCGGCAAATCCTTCGTGGGCATGGTAAAGCCGGCCGCCTGGGCGTGACCGCCGTAGCGGGTGAAATACCGGCTGAACTTGTTAAGAGCCGCGATGATATCGAATTCCGGTATGCTGCGGCAGCTGCCGTGACAGACCGTATCGGCGGTATGTATCACCACCGAGGGGCGGTAAAACTCCTCGGTGAGTCGACTCGCCACCAGGCCGGCGATGCCCATGGGGTATTCCTTGTCGGCGGTAAGCAGCAGCGGCGGCAGACCCTGAGCGATGACCTGCTCTCTGGCTCTGACCAAAGTGGTCGTCGTCAGGCGCTGCCGTTCTTCGTTCTTTTTGGTGAGAAATAATGCCAGTTCCCGGGCTTCTTCGTACGATTCCGTCATCAGCAGGTTATACCCTGCCAGTCCGTCGGCAAGCCTGCCGGCGGCGTTCAGACACGGGGCGATAACCCAGCCAATCTTTTCCGCGTCGAGGCTGCCGGCTTCCAGCCTGGTCTGCGTTATCAGTTCGCGGATGCCGGTTCGGGGGCTGGCGTTCATCTGCTTCAGCCCTTCGTTAATCAGGTAGCGGTTTTCTCCCAGAGGAGGCGACATATCGGCGATAGTCCCGATGGCTACCAGGTCCGTCATTCCGTTTACCTGTTCTTCTTTGCCCAGACTCTGGAACAGTGCCTGCAGCAGTTTATAAGCCACTCCCACGCCCGATAGATTCGTTGACGGGTAATTGGAGTTTTTCAGTTTGGGGTTGATAACGGCGACAGCTTCCGGTATTTCTTCCAGGGGACTGTGGTGGTCGGTGATGATGATATCCAGTCCCATTTTCACGGCTTTATCTACCTCCGCCACGTCGGTAACGCCGCAGTCGACGGTGATGACCAGGTTGACGTCCTGAATATAGAGCTTTTTCAATACGCCGGAGGTCAGACCGTGCCCTTCCGTCTGGCGATGGGGTATGTAGGGGACCGCCTTGCCCCCGAGTAGCTGTATTCCCTGGACGAGGGCGGCGGTGGCGGTGATGCCGTCGGCGTCAAAGTCCCCGTAAACGCCGATAGTCTCTCCGGCAAGCAGTGCCTGATAGATTCTGGATACGGCTGTCTGCATGTCCGGGAACAGAAAGGGGTCGGCAAGGAGGCTGGCGTCGCTTGCCAGGAACGAGGCGAAGTCCTCGGCGCGGGTCACGCCGCGATTGTAAAGTAGCTGTACCAGTAAGGGGGGATAGCCGGAACCGCTGTCCTTATCCGGGAGGTCCTTAACAGGCGGCAGCAGGTTCCAGCGACTGTGGCTCAAGTCTATTCCTCGGCAACCTTTTGTAAAATCAGTACCGAATTGTGTCCGCCGAAGCCGAAGGAGTTGGTCAGGGCGGTAGTGACGCTTGCCTGACGGGCTTTATTGGGTACGTAGTCCAGGTCGCATTCCGGGTCTGGATTCTCGTAGTTTATCGTCGGCGGTATGATTCCCTTAAGAATCGTCATGATGCATATGGCAGGTTCTATGGCTCCGGCGCAGCCGATAAGGTGCCCGGTCATTGACTTGGTAGAACTAACGGGGACTTTTTTAGCATAATCGCCCAGGGCTGTCTTGATGGCTTTGGTCTCCATGGCGTCGTTCAACGGCGTGGAGGTGCCGTGGGCGTTAACGTAGTCGATATCCTCCGGCTTTATCCCGGCTCTTTTCATCGCCATCAGCATGGCTTTAGCCGCGCCGTCACCGCTTTCCAGCGGCTGGACGACGTGGTAAGAATCGGCGGTGGCGCCGTAGCCGATGATTTCCGCCAGGATATTGGCGCCCCGTCTGCGGGCATGTTCCAGGGATTCCAGTATCAGGACAACGGCGCCTTCGGAGATGATGAAGCCGTCCCGGTCTTTATCGAAGGGACGGGAGGCTCTTTGCGGGGCGTCGTTCCTGGTGGAGAGCGCTTTCAGCGAGCTGAAGGCGGTCATGCCCAGCGGATTGATAATGGCTTCAGCCCCGCCGGCAATCATTACCCGGGCATTGCCGTACTTTATATACTCGTAGGCAGCCCCGATGGCATCGGAACCGCTGGAGCAGGCTGAGGTGGTGCACATGTTGGGTCCTTTGACCTCCAGCGCGATGGATATCTGGGCGGCGGCGATATCGGCAATCATCATCGGCGCCAGGAACGGGCTGACCCGGTCCGGTCCTTTTTCCACCAGCACCTTGGCCTGCTCGAAAAGCGTCGTCAGTCCGCCGATGCCGCTCCCGATAAATACGCCGATATCGTCCTTATTGGTATCGTCGATTTTCAGGTTGGCGTCTTTGACCGCCTGGATGCCGGCGGCAACTGCCAGCTGGGCAAAACGGTCCATCCGGCGGACGTTCTTCCGGTCGATATAGTCGGTAGGATTTTACTTCCATGTCCGAGGCGTCAAATAGCGTGATATAGTCGATGCCGGACTTTCCGGCGATGAGGTTATCCCACGTTGTAGCCATGTCCAGGCCGAGGGGCGTCAATGCCCCGATGCCGGTGACCACAACTCTGTTTATCTGGCCGTTAATTATAGTAACCTCCTCGTTTTTCTGAGATGGGAAAGGAGACCTTGAGATGAGATTTCATTTATTTTTTAACATATTTCAGGCTTAATTTCAAGTGGGTATGCCTTTTTGACCCCGTTAGGTTGGGGACGTTATAATTTTTACATAACGTGCGAGCGTATTTTCATGTCGATGGAGAAAGTGGTAAAAAGCCCCACCGCGGCTCTGGACAGCCTCGGCTGCAAGCTGAACCAGGCGGAGATAGAGGGCATCGCCCGGCGGCTGGAAGCAGCCGGTTACCGACTGGTACCGCCCGCAGAAAAGGCTGATATCTATATCCTGAATACCTGCACGGTGACGCATGTTGCCGACCGCAAAGCGAGGCACTGGCTGCGCCGGGCACACCGCCGGAATCCAGCAGCACGCATCGTGGCTATCGGGTGTTATGCCCACCGCGCCCCCGGGGAACTCTCCCGCATCGAGGGAGTCGAACTCGTCCTCGGCAACGACCGGAAAGATAGTCTTGTCTCCGTGCTGGGGAATATCGGCGATTTAAGTCCGGCGGTGGCCGGTATCGCTCAACCTCCCGAAAAAGCCAGCCGCCGCACCCGCGCTTTTCTCAAGGTACAGGACGGCTGCCGCAATTTTTGCGCCTACTGCATCGTTCCTTTCGTACGTACTAGAGAAGAATGTCAGCCACCAGACGTTATCATCGCTCAGGTCAGAGAACGGATAGCGGCCGGTTATAGAGAGGTAGTCCTGACCGGCACCGAAATCGGCACCTATTCCTGCGGCGGCTTAAACCTGGAGGGACTGCTGGAACGTATCCTTATGGAGACGGGCATCGAACGGCTCCGCCTTTCCTCGCTCCAGCCGACGGTGATAAAGGAAAGCCTGGTCGGGCTGTGGCGCGATTCGCGACTCTGTCCCCATTTTCACCTGTCTCTCCAGAGCGGCAGCGACGCCGTGCTCGGGCGAATGAAGCGCCGCTACGATACGGCAGAGTATCGCCGGGCGGTAAGTCTTATCAGGGAATCAGTGCCGGACGTTGCCGTTACCACGGATATAATCGTCGGCTTTCCCGGCGAGACTGAAACGGAGTTCCGGGAGACACTGGACTTCTGCCGGGAGATGCGGTTCGCCCGCATCCACGTTTTCCCCTTTTCCCCCCGCCCGGGGACAGCCGCGGCGGACATGCCGGAGCAGGTCCCCGCCGCCGTAAAAAGAGAACGTAGTCAGCATATGCTTGCCTTGGCTGAAGAGAGCGCGCGGACCTACCATCAGCAATTTACAGGCAAAACTATGGAAGTATTGTGGGAGCAGCAGACCGGAGGCATCTGGTCAGGCCTGACGGGCAACTATATCCGGGTATACACTAAAAGCAGTACAGACCTGACCAACCAGCTTCTGCCAGTGGGACTGTTGAGACTTTATAAGGATGGGGTGTGGGGAGAGGTATCTATCAAAGAATAACGACGCTTTTCAGTTTAAGCTGTAATTTTATCAGGTCTGTTTGTAGCTTACGGCAGCACCGGGCGGTTTTCCAGTATCTTCCTCAACGACTGCGTCGGCATGAGGAAGTCGTCCTCGGTAACGTATATCTCCCCGATGATTCTCATTCTCTCCAGCAGGGTGTAAAAGTTGACCATCCAGCCGATGCCCCATACCGTCGGGGTGAATATACGTTCGCTATCCGGGTTCCAGCAGAATTCCTTTAATCTTTCGACGTTGGGCAGGCGGAAATCGTAAGGGATAAAACCCACTTTCCCGTGCCAGTGCCTTTCCTCCGGGTCTTTTTCCATCTCCTGGCACACCGCCGCCAGAGCCACGGTAACCACGGCCGCCTCAACCAGTCTGATAATCCACTTGCCCATAACGACTTCCTGATACACATTATACATAAAAGGCGCCATCAAATCTACAATTAATTGACAAATATGCTCATATAAGTATAATGACAAGGTCTACCTGAATTAACCTTTGGATGTGTTGGGCTGTGTTTTGAGGGTTTTCAAGGTCAATAATAGGGACACCAGTACTCGTTAATCTAACGGTAACCGGTGTTCTTTTTATTTGTAAAAAAATATAAGGAGGAACTCAGATGGACATCAAGGAATTCGCACAGAAATTCATAGAAGCTGAATTTGAAGCATGGCTGAAGGGTAATTTTAAATCATTGGAGCAAATGGAATCTCCTGACATGACCCTTCATATGCCACCAACTCCTGATTTAAAGGGGTTTGAAGCCCATAAGCAGTATATTATGAATGCATGTGAGACTATCAAGGATCTCACAGCAGAGGGGGATTATATTACTGGTGACGGTAATGTTGCTGTCTTGTCTTTTAAAATGACCTATACACTTACAGCAGATAATCCGATTCTCAAAATACCTGCAGGTAGTACTGTTGATGCTGATGGTTTTATGGTATTACGTAGAGAGAATGACAAGGTTGCTGAAATCTGGATAAAGAGCAGCATGACAACAAAATAACACAAGGAGTAACTACCATGTCCGTTGAAGAAGTAATGGCTAAAGAACGCTGGGCAACGGAGGAAGCATTTATCAGAGGTAACATGAATGCTTTAGACGAAGTATTTACCTCGGACGCAGTTTTTAAATCACCTCCTATCATAGACATAAAGGGGTTAGAAGCGTTTAAGCAAGGTATTACTGGTTTTCGTCAGGCATTTTCTGACATACGTTGGGATTGGGATGAAACAATTAGCCAAGGTAACACAGCAGTGCAAAGATACACCATTCGTGGCAAACACACAGGTAAACTTCCAGAGATTCCAGTATCACCTACGGGTAAAGAGATGGTTTTTAAAGGATGTGTAGTATATCACCTGAAAAATGGCAAGATTTACGAATTTATTGAATATTTAGACTGGCTGGGTATGATGCAGCAGCTTGGGGTTATTCCAAAGAAGTAAGAAGGAGGAACTACCGTGTCCATTGAAGAAGAGAATAAAGCAATCATACGACGTAACATGGAAGAGGTGTACAACAAGGGAGACATTTCAGTATTGGATGAAATTATGTCACCCGATATTGTCATCCATAGTGGCTTAGGGGAGATTAAAGGGTCTGAAACCTACAAACAAGTCCATTCTCAAACACGTAAAGCTTTTCCTGACTTTCATTTTACCATTGACGACATGGTTGCTGAAGGAGATATGGTGGCGGTTCGTCTGACACTTACAGGTACGCACAAGGGTGAGTTTATGGGCATCCCTCCGACGGGGAAAAAAATCAAAGGAGATTGGGCTTTATTTTATCGTTTCGCTGGCGGTAAGGAAGTGGAAGTGTGGGAATATACTGACTCACTCGCTTTTTTTCAGCAGCTTGGCGTCAGTCCTCCCAGTCAGTGAATAATGCAGCAACTTGGCGCTATTTCATCATGGTAGAAGAAAGAAGGAACTATTATGAGCCCGACCAATCTTGAATACGAGGAATTGAAGCTGGCGATAATAGAACAACTAGGGAAGACCTTGGTGGGAGCTTTGGCCACTGCTGAAGGTAATTTCGTAACGGCGAGACAGGTGATGCTTATTCCTGACGGATTGACGATCAACTTTATGACGACTACTTTCACTCGTAAATATAAACAAATATTAGTCAATCCGAATGTAGCCATTGCCGTGGGGAACATCCAGATAGAAGGAGTGGCGTCAATCAAAGGACGCACCAGCGATGAAGAGAACGTAGGGTTTCTTGAAGCATTTGAGAGATTGAGCCCGGAAACGTACAAAAATTATCGTGATTGGTGCCTTGACCCGGAAACGACAATGCACTTGATACAGGTAACTCCAAAAAGGATTGCATTATTTACTGGACTTCCAGACAGTCACCTTGATGTCCTCAACTTAGATAATAAAACGGCAGTCAGGTATTATGGTTCGGAAAGCTACGCTCCCAATTATTGATTCCAGAATTATGCTACGCATAAGCTTGGTGCTGTTCCAACCCAATAGCTGATGTTGTATATGGTGGGGTAGGTGGATAATTATTATTTGTTTTCTTTTTTCATTATGCTATAATTGGTGCGTGATGCCGGGTACTGACCATAAACTGAAAAAACATTAGTCCAGGCATTGCCGCATCTACGATTTTACCCCACTGATATTACAATACAGGGAATAGTACGTATATTATTTAACGGGTATGAATGATGGGAGGTAACTTTGAAGAATTATCTTGCCGCTTTACAGGCTAAGACCAGTCAGGTTGACTATGACAAGCTGGCTGCCATAGATAATACCGAGGTGCACCGGGCTATTTACGAGTCGGCGGAACTCTGTAATCCGGATACCATCTTCGTCTGCAGCGATACCCCCGATGAGGTCGCCTATATCAGAAACATGGCGATTGTAACCGGCGAGGAAAGCGCCGCATTAGCCATACCGGGACACACTTTCCACTTCGACGGACCCCATGACCAGGGACGCGACCGTGCCGTAACCAAGCTCCTGGTGCCGAGGGGCGATACTCTCAATGAGGCCCTCAACCAGATTGAACGTGAAGAGGGGATCACGGAAGTGCAGGGGCTGTGCAAGAATTCGATGGAAGGGCGCACGATGATAGCGCGCTTCCTTACGCTGGGTCCGGCTGATTCCGAGTTCACCATCTATTGCCTGGAGTGCACCGATTCCTGGTATGTGGCTCACAGCGTCGACCTGCTTTATCGAAAAGGTTATGAAGCCTTCCGCCGGGCGGGCCCGGGAACGGAATTCTTTAATACCCTGCATTCGGCGGGTAAACTGAACGAAAGAATGATAAGCGTGAACCATGAGAAGAAACGCATATATATAGATTACTCAACAAACACGGTCTACAGCATCAACAACCAGTACGCCGGCAATTCCATAGGTTTTAAGAAGCTGGCTCTCCGGCTGGCTATCCGCAAGGCGCATAAGGAAGGCTGGCTTGCCGAGCATTTTATGATAATGGGAGTCCAAGGTCCGAACCAGCGTAAGACGTATCTTGCCGGTGCTTTCCCCAGCGCCTGCGGCAAGACCTCCACCGCCATGCTGCCAGGGGAAACGATACTGGCTGATGACATCGGTTACGTGCGTAATATCGACGGCATCTGCCGGGCGGTGAATATCGAGTGCGGTATCTTCGGCATTATTCAGGACATCAACCTCTATGATGACCCGCTAATCCACGAGATTCTGACCAATCCGGGCGAGATTATATTCTCCAATATTCTGGTCAAGGACGCTAGGCCGTGGTGGCTGGGAATGAACGTGGAGCTTCCCAAAACGGGGAAAAACTTTACCGGCGACTGGTTTGAAGGCAAGACCGATGAAAAGGGTGAAAAAGTGCCCCCCGCCCATAAGAACGCCCGTTATACCGTGGCTCAAAATGTGCTGGCAAATTGCGACCCCGAACTGGAGAATCCCGCCGGCGTGGAGCTGGGGGGCATCCTGTACGGCGGCCGCGACTACCGCAGTTATGTGCCGGTCCAGCAGGGGTTCGACTGGGAGCACGGTGTTGTCGCCTACGGCGCGGCTCTGGAAACTGAAACGACCTTCGCCACTATTGAGGCAGAAGGCAAGCACGAGATTAACATCATGAGCATACAGGACTTCATCTCCATCCCGCTGGGGCAGTACCTCCATAACTATCTGGAATTCGGGAAAAACCTGGAGAAAGTGCCGCTGGTGTTCGGGGTGAATTACTTCCTGAGGGACTTAAATACCGGGGAATTCTTAAACGGCCACCAGGACAAGCATGTCTGGGTAAAGTGGATGGAACTCCGCATCCATAATGACGTCGAAGCCATAGAGGCTCCCACCGGCTGGATTCCTAAGTACGAAGACCTCAAGCCGCTCTTTAAGCAGGTTCTTGATAAGGAGTATACCAGAGAGGACTATGTCAAGCAGTTCACCATTCGCGTTTCGGAAAACCTCGCCAAGCTCAGTCGGGTGGAAGCTTTCTACCACGAAAATATCCCCGACCTTTCATCCGAGGTATGGCATGTCATGAACGAGCAGCGCGACCGCCTGCTCAAAGCCCAGGAAAAACTCGGGAACTACATCTCGCCGGAGAGCTTTCAGGGGTAAAGGCAGCGTTCACCGGTCTTTCTTAAATATATAGAAATCAGACCATGACCCGAAAAGTGTCTCTATATATTCGTTGCAGTCCTTCGCACCCTGGCGCAGGAGGGACACCCTGACCGCCCTCGTATCATCCGCGGCTTAACCCGATGGAAAACTCGTTCTATCCGCTGTTGACTTAAGTCTGCCCGATAGTATAGCCTCTTACAGGAAAAGAAAAACGCGGTATTCCGTCGGGCGATTTTTTCAGTTTACCTTTATTTAATAGCAGGGAGGCATTATGAAAGCGGCTGTTTGTTATGAGTTCGGGAAACCCCTGGTTATCGAAGAGGTTGACCTTGCCGAGCCGGGTAAAGGAGATGTGGAAATACGCCTGGCGGCGACGGCTATCTGCCACAGCGATATCCATGATGTTAAGGGTGAGATGCCCGGAGAGACGCCTTTTATCGGCGGCCACGAATCGGCAGGTTATATCGAAAAGCTGGGCGCGGGGGTTACCTCGGTAAAAGTCGGCGACCCCGTCGTCGTTTCACTCCTGGTGTCCTGCGGCAAGTGCTACTACTGCCTGAACGCCATGCCTCACCTCTGCGACCACCGGTTCGACCCGCCCGCCAGGCCGCGGGTGGTCAACAAGAAGGGGCAACCCCTCGACCTTAAAGGTAATATCGGCGGTTTTGCCGAGTACGTGGTCGTCGACGAGTCTCAGGTCGTGACCCTCCCTGAAGACATGCCGCTGGACCGGGCAGCCTTACTCGCCTGCGGCGTCAGCACCGGATTCGGCGGCGTGGTCAAACGCGCTCAGGTGGCGGCTTTCCAGAGTGTCGTGGTCATGGGGGTCGGCGGCGTAGGCGTCAATGCCATTCAGGGAGCCGCTTACGTGGGGGCGTATCCCATCATCGCCGTGGATGTGCTGGACTCCAAGCTGAAGACGGCGATGGACTTCGGGGCGACGCACGCGGTCAACGCCAGAAACGAAAAGGCGGTGGCAGAAATACAGAAACTGACGTCGGGCAGGGGAGCGGACTTCGTCTTCGTGACCGTAGGCAGTATCGCCGCCATCAGGCAGGGATTTTCGTTCACCAGTAAGCGAGGCACAGCCGTCCTCATCGGCCTGCCGAACTTTAGAGAAGAATACTCGTTTTTACCGCTGGAAATGATTCCTAACGAGAAAAACATCATCGGCGGTTACATGGGTGCCACCAACCTGAAAATCGATATCCCCAATCTGGTGACGCTGTACCAGAACGGTCGCCTTAAGCTGGACGAGCTTATCACCGGGCGCTACCCCCTGGAACGTATTAACGAAGCCATGGCTTTGACGGAGAAGGGCGAATGCCTGCGTAACGTAATCATGTTCGAGTAGAAAACGAAAGAGAAAAGGATAAATAAATGAAAGCGGCAATCTGCTACGAAACCGGCAAACCCCTCGTTGTTGAAGACGGTGTTACCGTCGCATCGCCGGGTAAGGGTGAAGTGAAGGTGCGCGTCGCCGTGACGGCGGTGTGCCACAGCGACCTCCATTTTTTCTCGGGCGAAATCGAGTCGCCCCTGCCGGGACTGGCCGGTCACGAGACAGCCGGCTACGTGGACGAGGTGGGCGAGGGCGTGACCAAAGTGAAAAAAGGAGATACCGTCGTCATCGGCACGGTAGGCTCGGGATGCGGGCATTGTTATTACTGCACCATCGGGGCGCGCCACTTCTGCGTGGAGAGGGACGCCTACATGAAGCCTAAACATAAGAACAAAAAGGGGCAGCCTCTGGCGCTGATGGCGGGACCCGTCGGGGGATTTGCCGAATATACGACCGTGCCCCAGGAGCTGGTGACCGGAATCCCCGGGGACATGCCGCTGGACAGGGCGGCGCTGCTTGCCTGCGGCGTAACGTCCGGGTTCGGGGCGGTGGTCAACCGCGCCAGGGTCAAAGCCATGAGCAGCGTCGTGGTAGTCGGGACGGGGGGCGTCGGCCTTAACTCTATCCAGGGAGCCGCGTTTTCCGGGGCTTATCCTGTTATCGCCGTGGATGTCCTGGACAGCAAGCTGGAGACGGCGCGGGCATTCGGCGCGACTCATATGGTGAACGTGACAAAGGAGAAAGACCCCGTAAACGCCGTTAAGGATATGACCTCCGGCAGGGGCGCCGACTATGTGTTTGTCACCGTCGGGAGCGTCGATGCCATCCGGCAGGGCTTCTCGATGTGCGGCGATATGGGCATGACGGTAATTATCGGCCTCGCCCGGGGCGACCTGCGGGCTATCGACCCCATGGAGTTCCCCTTTACGGAAAAAGTCCTGACCGGCTGCGGGGGAGGCTCGGTACGCTCCAGTATCGATATTCCCTATCTGGTATCGCTTTACCAGGCCGGCAAGCTGAAGCTGGACGAACTGATTACCGGGCACTATCCCCTGGAGCGCATCAACGAGGCTATTGTCTCCTTTGAAAAGGGAGAAGCGCTGCGGAACATCATCACATTCGAATAGTACGCCTGGAGGGATTCGAACCCACGACACCCGGTTCCGAAGACCGGTGCTCTGTCCGCTGAGCTACAGGCGCACGTTATGCTCAATTATACCCCATAATTGCGGGAATCACCATCGTTGCCGCTGATTGATTTCACTCCTGTATAATATCTATACTACAAACAGATTTACAAATAACGGAGGCATCCAATGGACTACGCCGGTTTTCTGGATTTCATCAAGCACCGCCGCACCATCCGCCGCTTCAGACCCGACCCCGTCCCCGATGACTGCGTGGATAAAATTATCGAAGCGGCGCGCTGGGCACCTTCCGGGTATAACCTGCAGCCTTGGGAGTTCGTCGTCGTCAGGGATAAAAAGTTGAAGGATGTCATCGTCGGGTGGGTGCGGGACTATCATAAGCTCATCATGAAAACGGAGAGTGCCCGGGAGCCATGGCAGCGTGTGCCCCGCCGTCCTTCTCAGGACCCGGAGTGGGACTACCGTAATGCCCCGGTATTTATTCTGGTCCTCGGGGATACCCGCACGCTTAAGGGACTGCCCACTGCCATGCTTTTTGACGCCGAACGCCGCCAGACGATTTATGCCTCCAGCCTGGCTAACGCCTATCTCTATATGGCGCTTGCCGCCGAGACACTCGGTCTGGCCAGCGAGTGGGTGTCCTCGGTGGCGACTGCCTATCCGCACTGCCTGGTGAAGGACCTGCTCGGTATACCTCCGGAGCTGGAAATCTACGATATGATGGCACTGGGTTATCCCGCCTATAAACTGACTTCCAGAAAGCTGCTGCGGGACAGAGAGAAGATGGTCCATCATGACTGCTGCGGTGCGGACGATTTCCGCACGGACGCCGAGGTTGACGATTGGATAAAAAAAGCCCGTGTCTGGACGACCGCCAATCACCGGCGGGGCGTGGATAAAAAGCTTACAGGATGAAAGGGACAAATCGGGGAGGAAATGGGGTGAGTGGAGGGATTTGAACCCTCGATCTCCAGGGCCACAACCTGGCGCCTTTGACCACTGGGCTACACTCACCGCGTGCGACTATATAATTATAACTGAAAGGCTTGTACCGTTCAATCGGTAAGTTTACTTCTCCGGCACTTTCAGCTCTCCCTCCACCTCCTCTAAATCGTACCACCACTTGTATCTGCCGTCCGCCCTGCCGTAGCCCCAGACATCGTCCATCTTCACGATTAAGCCATCGAGGAACGGGGCGCGTTTTATCATCCACCTGACCATATCGTGCGTCCAGCCTTCCGGCTTGTTCCAGGGGCAGACTTTGATGCATCGACCGCAGGACGAGCCGTGGGGATTGCTGACGCGGAACTTGCTGCACTTTTCAGCGTCAAAGTGCCAGGTCTCGTAGCCGTTATACATTACCTTATCGCCGGAAGGTATCGCGTTGGCGTGGCATTCCACGGCGCATTTCAGGCATTTCTCACAAAACTCCTGCAGTCCGAAGTCGACAGGGCTGTCCGGTTCCAGGGGGAGGTCGGTGGTCACTATCGCCGCCTTGAAACGCATTCCCAGAAACGGATTAAGCACAATCCCCGCCCGTGACATCTCGCCGATGCCGGCTAGCAGGAGGAGCGGCGGCACGACGACCTGATAGTTCCTGGCGTGGTGGGCCCGCGCCGGGTAGCCCAGCTTCCGTATGTAGTCTGCCATAATGCAGGCTATCAGGGCGGCATTGACATAGCCGATGAAGCTCTGCGAGCCGGATATCCAGTCGTCGCCGGTGGAGCCCAGCATCGTTTCGTAGTCCTGGTCCACCGCGATGACGATGGCATTCTTATGGTCGAGGTTGACCTCTTTGCCCAATATATCGTGGTTGTAGACGGCGTACTGCGGCAGGGGGCAGATGCCCACGATATCCGCCCGGAGGAAGTAGCCCAGGTTCTTGATGTGGCGACTTAAGGCTGCCGGGTCTTCAGGCAGAGGAGCTTTAGTCCTGGATATTTCACCGTCGACGGCCTGTGCCAGGGGATCTATCGCCCCGAGGAAGGCGGCACCCAGCGGAAATTTTGGTATAAAGCGCATCATTTCTCTTTGTGGGGCCGAGCCCAGTTCTCCCCGCATGACCCGGGCAAAGCCATGCTGCCCTTCATCGACTCTCTGGACTTTATCGGTGATTTTTACGGTGGGCTTGTCCACCCGCTTTAAGGACTCCATGGGGTAGGGGCCCAGTTGTCGCTTTCGGCTCTGCCTATTTTTTGGGTTCTTGGTCTTTGCCATCATGTGCCCTTTCTGCTATTTTTCGGCAAACTCAACTATCGTGACGCCTTCTCCCCCCTCCCATTTATCCCCCGCCCGGAAGGATTTTACCAGGGAGTGCTTCCCGAGTACCCGGCGTACCGTCTCCCGCAGCATTCCCGACCCTTTGCCGTGGATTATCCTCGCCTGTGATAGTCCGGCCAGATAGGTATCATGCAGAAAAAGGTCGAGTCTGGGCAGGGCTTCATCCACGGTGAGGTGCCGCAGGCGGAGTTCGTTTATGGGGGGTGTTGTGGTGTCATATTCCTTTTTCTTCACGGTAGTCAATAACGATTTTATCATTACAGGTGGGGAGAGGTAAAATAATCCCATCCCCCCCATCGTTTGTTATCTATTCCCACCTTTACCCTTCCCGTCAGGGTAGGACAGCCGCCCTCGTATCATTTGCGGCTTAGCCCTGAGTAAAAATCTTTATAAATTAGAACTTGTGTTCCATTGTTGAAAGTGATAAAATACTGAAAATGGTATAATAATACGAGAGGTTTAAACGCCATGCCGTCCGATGCCATTATCGTCAAGGGAGCCCGCGAGCACAACCTGAAAAACATAGATGTCTCCATTCCGCGGGATAAGCTGGTGGTCATCACCGGTGTCTCCGGCTCCGGCAAGAGCACCTTGGCTTTCGATACCGTCTATGCCGAGGGCCAGCGCCGCTACGTGGAGTCGCTCTCCGCCTATGCCCGCCAGTTCCTCGGGCGGATGGAAAAACCGGAGGTCGATAATATCGAAGGGCTGAGTCCGGCCGTCTCTATCGACCAGAAAGGACCGAGCAAGAACCCCCGCTCGACGGTCGGCACCGTCACCGAGATTTACGATTACCTCCGCCTGCTTTTCGCCCGGGTGGGCCATCCTCACTGCCCGCAGTGCGGTCGTGAAATTACCATGCAGACGGTGCAGCAGATTGTCGATGCTGTCCAGAAGCTGCCGGAAGGCAGCCGCATCATGGTGCTGGCGCCGATAGTCCAGGACCGCAAAGGTGAATACCAGTCGGTGTTTGACGACCTGCGCAAGCAGGGCTATGCCCGGGTGCGGGTCGATGGTAAAGTCCGTGAGCTTTCCGAGGACCTCCCGCCGCTCGATAAGTATAAATCACACTCCATCGCCGTGGTTGTCGATAGACTCGTCGTCGGCGAGGGCGACCGGAGTCGCATCGCCGACTCCGTCGAGACGGCCCTGAAAGTCGGCAGCGGCGTGGTGCTTATCTCCATCATCGGCGGCGAGGAGCTGCTCTTCTCGGAGCAGTTCGCCTGCGTCCACTGCGGCATCAGCCTCGGTGAGATTGCCCCCCGCACTTTCAGCTTTAACAATCCCCACGGCGCCTGCCCCGCCTGCACCGGGCTCGGTTTCAGGCATGAAATCGACCCGGACCTGATAATTCCCAATAAAGAGCTATCGATAGCTCAGGGAGCCATTCATCCCTACCGGGGGCATACCTGGTATTACTATCATCTGGAGAGCGTCGCCCGGCGCCACGGATTTTCTCTGAATACTCCCGTGAAAGACCTTACCGAAGAGCAGCTTGATGTAATTCTCTACGGTGAAGATAAAAACCCGCGCCAGTACCGCAACCGCTTCGGGAAGGTGCGGGAGTACCGCAACGGACTGGAAGGCGTTATCCAGCGTATGAACAGATTGTACCGGGATACGGAGTCGGAATACTCGCGGCAGGGCATCGAGCGCTACATGGTCAATAAGCCGTGCCTGGAATGCGGCGGCAAACGCCTTAAGCCGGAATCCCTGGCGGTAACCATCGGCGATAATAACATCATGGATGTCACGGCGATGTCGGTCACGCAGTCGCTGGAATGGGTGGACGAAATCGGCGAAAAGGTACTGACCGAGCGCGAGATGCTGATTGCCCACCAGATTCTTAAAGAAATCAGGACCCGCCTCGGCTTTCTCAAGGACGTGGGGCTGGACTACCTCAGCACCGAACGCGCTTCAATGACGCTCAGCGGAGGCGAGTCACAGCGTATCCGCCTGGCTACCCAGATCGGCTCCGGCCTGATGGGCGTACTCTATGTCTGCGACGAACCCACCGTCGGCTTACATCCCGCCGACGACTACAGGTTAATCCAGACGCTGCAGCGCCTCCGAGACCTGGGTAACACGATACTGGTGGTCGAACACGACGAAGCCATGATGCGTGCCGCCGACCATATTATCGATATGGGGCCCGGCGCGGGGGAACGCGGCGGTTACATCGTCGCCACCGGCACCCTCGATGATATTCTTAACAGCAAGGAGTCGCTGACCGGTCAGTACCTCAGCGGCATCAAGCAGATTCCCTTGCCTACCGCCCGGCGTCCCGGCAACACCAATGAGCTGGTGATAAAAGGCGCCCGTCAGAACAACCTGAAAAACATCGATGTATCCATCCCGCTGGGCGAGTTCGTCTGCATCACCGGCGTTTCCGGCAGCGGCAAGAGCTCCCTCATCGACGAGATTCTGTACCGTCGCCTCGCCCATCTCTTCTACCGCGCCAAGGACAGGCCCGGCGACTGCGACGCCATACTCGGCACCGAGTATATCGACAAGGTCATCAACATCGACCAGTCGCCCATCGGGCGTACTCCCCGCAGCAATCCCGCCACCTATACCGGGGCTTTCACCCAAATACGCGAACTTTTCGCCACCGTACCGGAAGCGCGACTGCGCGGCTACAGACCGGGTCGCTTCTCTTTCAACGTCAAGGGAGGGCGCTGCGAAGCCTGCCGCGGCGAGGGGTACATCGAGATTGAGATGCAGTTCCTGCCGGACGTTACCGTCCCCTGTGAGGTCTGCAAGGGCAAGCGCTATAACCGCGAAGCTCTGGAGATAAAGTTCAAGGGCAGGAACATCGCCGAGGTGCTGGACATGACGGTGTCCCAGGCGCTGGAGTACTTCGACCACTTTCCGCGCATCAAGAGCAAGCTGGGCACCCTCAACGACGTCGGCCTGGGCTATATCCACCTGGGCCAGCCCGCCCCCACGCTTTCCGGGGGCGAGGCGCAGCGCGTCAAGCTGGCAACCGAGCTTTCCAAACGCTCCACGGGCAGCACGCTGTATATCCTGGACGAACCGACTACTGGACTGTCTTTCGTGGATGTGGAAGCGCTGTTGGCAGTACTCCAGCGGCTCGTCGACGCCGGGAACACGGTGGTCGTCATCGAGCACCACCTGGACGTCATGAAGAACGCCGACTGGATTATAGACTTGGGCCCCGGCGCCGGCGACCAGGGCGGTTATCTCATCGCCACCGGCACCCCGGAGGAAATCGCCGCCAATAACGAGTCCATGACGGGGGCATATTTGAAGAGGGTGGTCAAAGAAAGTAAGGTGGGGGTGTGAGTTAACCCCCTCGTCGTTCATCTTTTCCCACCTTTATCCTGAGCCTTCGGCGTGAGCTCCGTCGAACGCTTGTCGAAGGACAGCCGCCCGGTCACATCTTCTGCTTATCCCATAGTCTTTACCCACCGCCCCATTAATATATTTCTTTTCTTTCTGCTATAATATCCGCAATGAAAAAACTTGTAGAGGCGCTGAGTGCTGCCGTTATTATAGCTGCCTGTGTTATCTTAAGACCTCTCTTGCGTTCCTGGTATTCCAGATGGGGTGCTACCGGAGACGAGACGACCATGAAGCTCCCCGGAGACGAGTTCGTGCCGCATCCCCGCGGCGGCTATACCCAGGCAATCGGTATCAAAGCTCCGGCGGCTTCTGTCTGGCCATGGGTCGCCCAGACCGGGCAGGGCCGGGGAGGATATTACAGCTATGAGTTGCTGGAAAACATCGTCGGCTGTGATATCCATAACGCCGACCGTATCCTGCCTGAGTACCAGGATATCAAAGTCGGTGATTCTATAGTTATGCACCCCAAAGCCCCGGTGTTACCGGTGCAAATCGTTGAGTCGGGCAGAGCGCTGGTCTGCGGGGGGAAGCAGGATAAGGACACGTCGAATATCTGGATATTTTATATCTATAGCAAAGATGGTATCACCCGTCTTATCTCCCGTTGGTCTTTCCAGTATAAACCTGTGCTTATCAACAGGATAGCCTATGAATTTCTCATCGAACCTATCGCCGCTGTCATGCAGCGTAAGATGCTCATGACCATTAAACAACTGGTCGAGGCTAACACGGCTCCATAGCTTCTTTGCCTTTATCTATCTCATCTTTCTTCACCCAAAGCCGCCCGACCTTATTCTCTGCTAATCCCGCGTGTTCCCCCTCTCCTCCTAACCCCCTCTCCTTCACCCTGCCTCAGAAGGAGAGGGGGAACTAAAGGGGGTGAGGTAAAAAAATCCCCACCCCTTTCCCTGCGTGTTTTTTTGTTTGATACTTGGCATTTCAACACCCATTCGTTATACTATATTGATTTTCGGAAGCGTTAAGAGCTGGCACAAATAATAACGGCACCGGATTAGTCACCGGCGATAAAGCGTTATCAAAAAAGGCTGGAGTGTGGTGATAACTCGGTAAAGGAGGCGACATGAAAGAGGCATTGGTACTCTATTATACCTGTTCGAATAATACGTTAAAAATTGCGGAAGGCGCGGAGGATATACTAAAGAATCTGGGCTGGGAAGTTAAATTGATGAATTTGCGTTCATATAATCAGGAAAATATATCATTCAAGCCTGACCTCTTAATATTAGGCGTCCCTGTGCATTACTGGGAAATCCCTGACGCAGCTCTGGGAATGATACGGAAATTGCCTCAATTTCCAGACGCAGCGGGTTTTGTGTTCACTACATTTGGCAGGTGCGTATGTAATAGCGTTCCCTACTATTTGGCAAGAGAGCTTCAATCAAAGGGAGTTTTAATATTGGGCGGCGCTCAGATTGCCATGCCTCACTCGGCGTATATCGATGCAAATACCCGGATCGGCGATGTTGAAACCGTTTTTGGTAAGGGGGAACCTACCAAAGAAAACTGGGGGAAATATAAATCGGTAATTCAAGATATAGCTAAAAGAGTTGAAGACGGGGATGTTAACGAAATAAATGTAGACAGATTAAAAAAGCTTCACACGAGAAACGCTCTCGGCAGTGTCATGAACGCATTCTCGAAAGTGGATACGAGAAGAAACGTCATGCCCCATGTTCAATACGATAAAGAAAAATGCACACAGTGTCACAACTGTGTTTCCACCTGTGACTCGCAGGCTATTACTCTATCCGATGATAATGAGATAGTAATAGATAAGGTAATATGCAGAAGATGCTACAAATGTATCGAGGAGTGTAGTGAGAAAGCATTGGACACGGAATGGGAAAAAATAATTCATTGGGTTCGTTTAGTCCACCGTCTAGCAAAAAATAATGATACAGTGTTCGTAGTATGATGATATAATTACTTTAAATCACCTCTCCCCCCTCGAGTCTTATCTTTACCCGCCCATACCACCCTCGTATCATCCCCTGCTTATTCAGTAGGTTTTTTTACCAAACCCCCTATATGGGGTGTCTAAGAGGGGCGAAGCCCCTCTTTTCTAAAACTTCCCCCTCTCCTTCAACCTGCCTCAGAAGGAGAGGGGGACAAAGGGGGTGAGGTTTAATATAACTCCCCATTTATCATCAACACCCCAAATATGCTAACATACCCTTACACAAGTATCTTCCCGAGGAGGTAACAAAAATGGCAGGACGCAAGTTTGAGAAGTATATCATTGACCGCATAATAACGCCACCGGGAACCCAGCAGAAAGACAAAGAGATGGCGTATGCCGATAGAGCCACGCGGGTGCTCTGGCTGGAGGACGAAATAATTGAAGGGGCTTCCAGCGTCATAATATCGTGGTACTGGAAAGCCACCGAGAAGGAGGGCTCTCCCTCTCACGTGCATGGCTTCGATGAGATTGTCGGCTTCGTCGGTAACGACCCCGATAATCCTGCTGACTTAGGCGGTGAGGTCGAATTCTGGATAGAGGACGAGAAATACTTACTGACGAAAAGCTGCCTTATCTATGCCCCCGCCGGACTGAGGCACTGTCCGCTGCGGGTAACCAGGGTCGACCGCCCCTTTTTATTCCTCGCCTTTTCCCTGACCGGCAAGTATGTTAAAGACGGGGTGATTCCGGACTACGCGGGGAAGGCCTGAGGGCTAGGGAACGACGTCCGCGACGGCTTTCCTTGCGCCGCCTTTCAGCATTTCGTCCAGTTCATCCTGGAAGAAGAATTTCTCCTCCCCGAAAGCCGGTTTCAGGTTGTCGTACCAGGTCGCCGTCTCGTCGTATTCGGCACAGAAGGGGCGTCCCACCCAGTCCGGATTCCTGCCCTGAATCATCCTGAAAGCCATTACTTTCTGCCCCATCACGTCGGCTACCCCCAGTATCTGCACCTTGCCGGGTACGCAGGACATACTCGGTCCCCGCACGGTCCGGCATATCCCGGTCACTGATTGGTAAGCCTTACGGAAAATCTGCCAGGCTTCCACCAGCGGCACGCCGAAATAGTGCTGCGCCCCCGTGTCCCTGGCAACGAACATGTAGTACGGTATGCAGTTGAGGGACACCTGTCTCCGCCACATCTCCGCCCAGACTTTCGGAGAATCGTTGATGTGTCTCAGCAGCGGCGACTGCGTTCTTATCACGGCGCCGGTCTCAAGGACTCTGCTTATGGCGTTCTTGACGGCATCGGTCTCCAGTTCGGCGGGGTGGTTGAAGTGCGCCATGAACGCCAGGTGTTTCCCCGCCGCTTTTACATCCCGGAACAGGTCGAGCAAATCATCCGCGTCGCTGTCCGTTAAGAACCGGTAGGGCCAGTAAGCCAGGGCTTTGGTACCTATCCTTATATTACGCAGGTGCGGTACACCGGCATCGAGCAGCGGTCTGATATACGCGGCGAGGATACTCGTTTTCATCAGCAGCGGGTCGCCCCCGGTGAAAAGCACGTCGGTGACCTCGGTATGCTCGGTGACATACCGGGCGAGTACTTCCGCGTCGTTGGAGGCGAACTTCAGCTCGTTAATCCCCACGAACTGGGGCCAGCGGAAACAAAAGGTACAGTACGCGTGGCAGCTCTGTCCCTGGCTCGGGAAAAACAGCACCGTCTCGCGGTATTTGTGCTGCATACCGCTGAGTATGTTGTCCTGCAGCGACGGCACGTTGTATTCTATCTGACCGGCCGGATGCGGGTTCAACTGCATCCTTATCTCGTTCGCCGTTTTCCTTATTTCCGCCTTATCGTTAGTGGAGTTCAGGACCGATTCCATTTTTGCATAATGTTCGGGCAGGAGCATTTCTTTCTGCGGGAAGGTCTGGATAAACAGGGGGTCGTCCGGCACTTTTGACCAGTCGATTAAATTCTCTACGACATAGTTATTCGACTTGAAAGGCAGCACCGTGCCGACGATTTCTATATCATGTATTTTTTCATCGGACAGCTTTTTAATCTGGGGTATATCTCTGAAATTATGTAACATATAAGTTGTATATTTCATGACAGACCTCCCGCTGGAAAATACGGAACAAAAGACGCCGGGGCACTTTGATTAAGTGCCGGTATTCTGTTGACTATCTCCTTACCCGCGATTGTTTCAACTGCTTTTAAATGGTCGGTCTATATCGGGGTAGGCCTTTTATTTTAGTTTAGTAAGTCACCCTGTCACTGTCAACCTTTTTGTTGAACAGTCTGACTTAAATCTCGGGGCTAGGCCGCTGATGACACTGGGCGGCTTGGGTGGGAATAGATAATAACCGATGGGGTGGGGAAAGGGGCTAGATTCCCGCCTTCGAGGGAATGACAATAAGCTAAAGGTGGGAAAAGATAACAACTGAGGGGTGTGGGGGATAAATTGAAATGCTAGCGGTTAGCTGGCGCTGTGAAAATAATAACCGACACCCGGCTCGGTAAGAATATACCTGGGCTGCGAAGGATTCGGTTCAATCTTCTGACGCAGGTGGGAAACGTAAATCCTGACGTAATCTACGTCATCAATGTATTCCCAGCCCCAGATGTTTTCCAGTACCTGCTGGTGGGTAAGGATACGGTCGGCGTTTTCTACCAGCAACGCCAGAAGGCGGAATTCCCGGGGGGTGAGTTTTAACTTGCTGCCTTTAACGGTGACTTTCCGTTCCGCCACATCCACGGTGAGATAATCATCGTTAAAGGATACTTTTTGCTGGTCCTTCTGCCGAGAAGTCGTCTCGATGCGCCGGAAAGCGGCTTTTACTCTTGCCAGCAGTTCGCGGTTCCCCACCGGTTTAGCCAGATATTCATCGGCGCCGCACTCAAGCCCGTGCACAACGTCGTCTTCCGAGAACCGTTTACCGGTCAGCATGATAATGGGGACATCGCTGGCTTCGCGGATCAGACGGCAGGTCTGCCAGCCGTCGATTTCCGGCATCATAACGTCCAGGAGAACCAGGTCGGGTTTCCCTTCAAAAAAGATACGCACGGCTTCCTGTCCGCTGTTAGCTTTGACGATGTCGTATCCCTTGCCGACCAGGACCTGTTCCGCCATCCTGAGCTGGGCAGGTTCATCATCGACAATTAATATTTTCCTGCTCATTTCACTCCCCGTGGAACATGGCTTTTCCCGGTTTTACCAGACCTGTTTCCCGGCTGACCGACCATTTTTTCCAGCAGGGTCTGCAGGCGCCTGCCGCTGTTCAAAACATCGTTCAGGTTATGTCTCTGAGCATCATTAATTTTACCGGGGATTTCCTCGAGCATCAGTTCGGCGTAACCGATGATAATGTAAAGCTGTGTGCGAATATCGTGTGATAATCTCGTCAGCGACTCGGACTTTCGGGGGTGACTCACGAAGTTATCGTCTACCAGCCGCCAGCGTCTTTCCGGGGTTTTTTTTCGCCCCGAGGGCTCACCGCTGTCCTTTTTTGATGCTGCTTTTTCCGTGCCTTTGTATGCCATTAGTATGATATTAACACAATATATGCCAACGGGCAATAGATTTGAACGTAGCACAGGCTCGTTTTTGAACGTGCGGGACAGGTGAATATCAAGTTGTGACGAGATTGTTACCATTATCGTGGAAAATGTGATGTGTCAGGTGGTTGCGGGGGGTTTAGATATCATGCTGAGTACGGAAAAAAGAATGAAAAGAAATCGAAAGAGGAAAAACCGACTCAGGACCGGTTCGCAAGTGTCTTGAGATAAATGTGAATGCTTCTTTCCAGGTAGGCAACGGCGACGTCCTCTCTCTTGAATTGAAGTTTACCTCCGGCGCCGGTACGGTAAGACTTTATTTTATCCTGAGAACACCAGCGCCTGATGGTGGCGGGGTGTACGTTAAAGATGCGAGCGACATCATGGGTTGTCAGCATGTCGCTTTTCGGCATCCCCTGGCGCTCCGGCTTTTGATAGAAGCTGTTTTTTACCATGTCTCTGCCGTGACAGTTTCGGGTTCCGGCTCGTGCCCGAACCAGTGATTAAAGACCGAACCCGCGGGGGCATCGGTCAATATCCGTTCCTTGACGTCTCCATAGTATCCCTGGTAGTCGTGTATCTGCTCACCTTTCTCGTCAAATACCATGACCATGTCGTTTTTAGTTCTGATAACCGTTTTAATCATTAACTCCCGGACTCCCTGACTGTTTTTTTCTTCTAATATCGTAGAATATGAGTGTTGATTTATTCATAAAATCAGTATTAAAACGCATAAATAAAATGTTAAATTTTGTGTAACGATGCGCTGCATTGCAGTTACTTTGGCTATTTCCTATAATTAATGTGAAAAAACGGCTGCAAAGGAGTCTATGAGCCGACTCATCGAAGAGTTTAAGAAAGCATCAAAGACGGAGGCTCCGGTAATGGGTTTCAGAACGGCGCGTTCCGCCGCGCCGTTGTCTAAAATCCTGCTTATCGCCAGCCTGGAGGCTAAGGCGATTGAGAGTCAAGCCGATAGACTTGACGGCGTTCATGCCGCCCTGATTCGTTTCAGCGGCGCCGCATTGACGGCGAAGTTAACTCAGACTATAACCTCATCACTGCCGGATATTCCCTGGGGGTTTTACCTGGAAGACGATGTCGGTAAGAAAATGGAAACGCTGGCTAAAGCGGGGGCTGACTTTGTGGTATTCCCCGCTGCCAGCCCTGTTTCGATTACTCCGGGGGATGATAAAACAGGCAGAGTTCTCCAGGTGGAATCTTCCATGGACGACGGCTTGTTAAGGGCGGTTAACAATATGCCCGTGGATGCAGTGCTGGTCGCTGATGCGTATGAAGACGGCGGTTCGCTGGTGTGGCACGAGTTGATGATATACCAGCACCTGTCTAATATCATTAACAAGCCGCTGATTGTACCTGTACCTGTCTCCCTTGCCGAAGTAGAACTAAAAGCCCTCTGGGAAGCCGGGGTTGACGGCGTACTTATAGAGCCGGCTGACGCCGGAGCAGACGGCCTGAAAACGCTGCGCAAGGCAATCGATAATCTGCCGCCGCGCTCGGCGCGAAAACGCGGTAAAGCCGAAGCACTTTTACCCCGCCTCCCCGGTGAAGCCCCTCCCGACGAAGAAGAGGACGAATAACGTAAACCCGGAAAAGCTACTTCTCTCCCGGGTCTGTCTTGAAGCTGCCTTCCCAGCCTTCACGCATGGTACCGGCACCGCACATTATCGCCATGACGATATGTGGCTTTCGGTACTCTAGCATCTTAATCGGCCCGTGGGGCACTCCCCGCGGTATAAAAAGAGCACTGGTGGTTTTGAACGTTAACGGTTGTCCTCCAACCGTAAACTCAACATCGGCGCCCAAATCTTCAGGATTAGCAGGGTCACCGCCGATGTGCAGAACAATCTCGTCGTAGTCCTGGTGCACCATCTCCGGCATCGCGCCCCCGGTCCTCTTTGAAACTGGCATGCCGAACGTCCAGCCCATTTCGATATAGTATTTCAACCCCGGCACCTGCACGCCGCTCATATAGGTCAGGGTGGGGCTGGTACGCCCGGCGGTGAACTCCGCCCCCGCCTCGCGCATGGGGCTGCGCACCACGTACTGCTCGTAGTCGAAGTCCTTTTTCTTTACGGGTAGTTTTGTCTTGGCATCATGCACCCCGCTTTCACCCCATGCCTCCCCGGCGCTACCGGTGCCTATCATCATCGCCATCTGCATATGGGGGGCATCGAATTTCTTCCAGATTACGGGACCGTGAGGCGTGCCTCTGGGGATATATAAAAAGGTCGACGTATTAAAGGTTATCGGCTGGCCGCCCACCCAGAATTCTATCTCGCCGCCGAGCACCTGCGGCGTCCGGTAATCGCCGCCCCAGTGCATGACGATTTCATCGTATTCGTGCACGTGCTCGTGGAGGCTGGGATTGGGTTCGGGGATGCCGTATATCCAGCCGGGCTCTATATAGTGATTGCACCCCGGCACCTGTTTATTACTCATCATGGTCATCGTGGGGCTCTGACGGTTTTTCACCCCGCCGAACGCCTCGTAGTTGGGCTTTCTCACCAGGTATTTTTCGTAGTCTGTTTTTACCATCGGTATGAACTCCTCACTTTTTTGATGTATCTCGTGCTAATAATAGCCAGAGTACGTGAAGGTGTCAAAAATAGTTTGACCTGTAATGATTTTAAGGTGAAAAAGGTTTAATCATGAGTTGACATGATACTGACGGATGTTAGAATACAAATATGCGTAATAAAAAGATAATCCGTTTTCAAAAGGGAGGCAACATGTTGAAACTGAGCCCAGCCTGTTTTCTTGTCGCCCTGATTGCGTTAACGCTGCCGGGCTGCGGTTCACCTGAAAAAGTAACACCCGTTGATACCGAGTTCGGTAGGATGCTGAGTCATGTACCCTTTCATGTCGCGGTAAATCATGATATCTTCTTCGGGGACCCGCAGTGGGCCAAGGAGTTGAACGGGCTGGAGAACCTGAATACCTTACAGGGGGCCGAAGACATAATCAGGGAACTGCCGGAAGAGCAGGGAATGCAGTTCGTTATCGACTGGGGCTCTGCCGGGCACTTTTTCTCGAGGTGGAATTTGCCGGACTTTGCCGCGCTGACGGGCATCGATATAATGGCAATCGACCAGGTAATCTGCAGCAACCTTATTCCTCCTAATGGTTTTTACATTCTGAAAGGGGACTTCGACGAGGCGATTATCGGGCAGAAGCTGACCAAGCAGGGTTATACAAAGACGAATTACGGTCAGCATTCATATTACTCAATACGCGATGATTTCCAGATAGATATGAGGGACCCGCTGGGGCGTATCGTCATGGGCAGCCTCAACCGGGTGTTCGTAGAGGATAACCTTATCATTACCTCACCGGTCACGGCCGATATCACCGGCATCTTCGATACGGTGGACGGGAACAGCCCTTCCGTCCTGGATAACGAAATGTGCCGGGCGCTGGCGGACTGCCTGGGAGAAGTATTAAGCGCCTCCCTGACCGCTCCGGAACGCATCATCTTTACCGACCTGGCAGGAAAGCAGGGGCACCCGATGATGTTCGACTTCACCGTCCCCGCCGATTGGGGGACTCTCCGGGGCTATGAAATGGCAGCCATTGGCTACCGTGCCGATGGCGAAGAGCGCTACTTAGACATCACGCTTTTCTACGCAGATAAAAACGATGCCGAAGCAGACGGAAAAGAGATAGTCAAACGGATACAAAGCTACGAGGTGGGCACTTATATGGGCGGCACGGAACAACCGGACGAACCCATGATGTTTCTAGACTGGTGGCAGCCTGGAGAACCGGAGGTCAAGAAGTATGAAGAAGGCGTGGTATTGAAAATTTCCTGCAAGTCGATTTCCGAAAACCCGCGGTGGATTTCAAGCTTTATCGGCGGCGAAGGTATGCCGTTGCGCGACCTGCTTTTCCTGGTGCCGGACCCGTCTGAATACATCGGTAAAAGCGAGGGGCCTGAAGTAATAATTATAGAAAAATAAAAAAGGACTTTCGTCCGACTAAACTTATGATAACTAGCGAATTTTAGACGCCCTGTATCATCTGGTAGGACTTTCCCTCGGTGGTGATTGCCGGGGCGATGACCATCTCGGCGTTGTGAAATTCTTGAATGGTAGCCGCCCCGCAGAAGCCCATCGCCGTGCGCAGCGCGCCGACCAGGTTCTCCGAGCCGTGGGTCAGCGAGGTCGGCCCGAAGAGCAGCTTCTCCAGCGTGGTATTCGTCCCCACCTTGATGCGCGTACCGCGGGGCAATGCCGGGTGGGGGTGGGACATACCCCAGTGATAGCCGCGCCCGGGGGCTTCTTTGACCTGCGCGATGTTGGAGCCCAGCATCACGGCGTCGGCGCCGGCGGCAAAAGCCTTGCAGACATCGCCGCCCTTGTGGAAACCGCCGTCGGTGATTATTGGCACGTATCTGCCGGATTCGCGCTGATACTCATCCCTGGCGGCGGCGCAATCGATAGTAGCGGTAATCTGGGGGACGCCCATGCCGAGCACCTCGCGACTGGTGCAGGCAGCGCCGGGTCCGACGCCTACCAGCACGCCGGCGATGCCCGTCTTCATCAACTCCAGACAGGCTGTATAGCTGACACAGTTCCCGACGATTATAGGTATCTTTATCTGCTCGCACAGTTCGGAAAATATCAGGCCGCGGTAGCTCTTGGAGATGTGCCGGGCGCTGGTGACGGTAGACTGCACCACCAGGATATCGCAGCCCGCTTCGACGGCGACCGGGGCCAGGCGCTTGGTGTTGGCGGGTATTAAGGATATGGCGCAGGGTATCCCTGCCTTCTTGATTGCCCGTACTCTGTCGCCGACAAGGTTGTCTTTTATCGGCTCTTTATAGACCTTCTGGAGCAGGGCGGTGACCTCGGTATCGCTGGCTCTGGCGATTTTCTCCAGTACTTCGTCGGGATTATCGTAGCGTGCCTGAACGCCGTCCAGATTGAGAACGCCGAGTCCGCCCAGCTTGCCTATCTGGATCGCCAGGTTGACATCGACGACGGAGTCCATCGCCGAAGTTACCACAGGAATAGAGAATGTAATATCGCCTATCTGGAAATCGGTGTTGGTCTGGTCGGGATTGATGGTGACATCCCCGGGCACGATGGCCACTTCGTCGAAACCGTAGGCACGGCGTAACTGCTTGAACCCTGGTTTAGCCTTTGCGCTGCACATATATGTGCTACTTATTATAGCAAGAAAACAAGAAAAAAAGCAACATATATCCTGGATTTAACTGATTACTGATGCCATTTTTTTAATGATTACCCTCCGGTCATTTGACAATTTCCACCCCACCCTTTATAATTCGTTCACTTAAGTGTTTGGTTGGTGCCATGCTTATCTTTTTTATAATTCTGGCGTTTGTTTTTCTCATTCCCGGCGGTATCGGGCTCTTTCACGTTAACGCCAATCTAGTAGCCGGGACCAACCTGTGGATATACGGGAATATTACCTTCGGCACTTTTACCGCTCTGGGCGTGGCGATACTGGTCTTTATAGCCCTTTACAATACCGAATTCGGTTAAATTAAGGGCAGTCTTTTTAGAAAGAACATCGAATCCCCCGCCCCTTTCCCCCTCGTTTCTTATCTTTCCCCCCTGACCGCCCGGTATCATTCACGGCTAATCCCGCAGTCGGTCTCCCGCTTCCGAAGGAGCAGAGTATTCAGAGATAGACAGGTACAGGCGCATCGTTCTATAATATTCAGGTTAAGGAATGTAACAATGTTCACCCTTTACGTTGTGGCTACCCCGATTGGAAACCTGGAGGACATATCGTTGCGGGCTATCCGCGTGCTCCGCGAGGTCAGGCTTATCGCCGCCGAGGATACCCGCAAGACGAGGAGGCTGCTGACGGCTTACGATATCAAGACGTCCCTTACCAGCTACTACGAGCATAATAAGATGTCGAAGCTCGACCGTATTCTGGAAAAATTGAGTGAAGGGGATGTCGCCCTGGTTTCCGAAGCGGGTATGCCCGGAATTTCCGACCCCGGTTTTGAGCTTATCGTGGCGGCGGGAGAGAGAAATATCCCGGTTGTCCCGGTACCGGGACCCTCGGCGGTTACCACGGCTCTGGCTGTATCCGGTCTGCCCACCGATAGATTTTTATATATAGGCTTCCTGCCGGTCAAGTCCGGCGCTCGCCGCCGCGCGCTGGAATCGATTGCTGACGAGTCGGGCACTATTATCGCCCTGGAAGCACCCCACCGCCTGAATGCTTCTCTGGAGGATATTAAGGCTGTTCTCGGCGACCGCCGACTGGCCGTTTGCCGCGAGCTTACCAAGCTCCACGAGGAGGTCTTCCGGGGGACCGTGAGTGAGGCGATGAAGCACTTCGTCAAGACCCGGGGCGAGTTCACCCTGGTTATCGAGGGGAATACTGCTGACGCTAAGCCGCAGGTAACCGAAGATATCGAGGGGCAACTGCACCGGATGTACCTTGGCGGGGCTAAGGCAAAAGAGGCAGTTGCCGCGGTGGCGGCGACGACGGGGCTGCCGAAAAAAGAACTGTATCAGACCTGGCTCAGGCTGGACAAAGTCTGGGGCAGTGATAGAGAAATCGCTATAAAATCAAATAAGGAGTAAACGGATGCGTCGCGGCTGTATATCACTGGGCGAGATAAAATGCGATGAATGCGGTAACGCCATACCTTACCCCGAGCGCTACCTTGCCGTTAATGAGAAGGACGGCGTCGAGGATGAGGAGGGCGAGACCCGGCGTTACTGCGTGGAATGCTGCCTGAAGAAGGGCTACGCCCACTACAAAGAAGAGAAAGGCGAGAGGATACTGACCTTTTTCTAGGGCAGAAGTCCTTTCGTATCGTAACTATCGTCTATGAATGAGAGAATATTTATCGGCGTCGGCTGGCCTTATGCCAACGGGTCGCTGCACCTGGGACAGATTGCCGGGGCTAATTTGCCGGCGGATATCTTTGCCCGTTACCACCGTACCAGAGGCAATGACGTGTTAATGGTTTCTGGCTCCGACCAGCACGGCACGCCGATAACGATTAGAGCCGAACAGGAAGGCAAGATGCCCGCGGAAATAGCCGAATTTTACCAGCGGGAATATCTCGACTGCTGGGAAAAACTGGGGATTGTTTTCGACCTTTATACGACCACCGGCACGAAAAACCATACCGAAGTCGCTCAGGATATTTTCTTAAAGCTACTGGAGAAAGGCTATCTCTACCGGGACACGGTGTCCCAGCTTTATTGTCCCCAATGTAAACGCTTCCTGCCCGACCGTTATGTGGAAGGCCTTTGCCCCTCCTGCAACGCCCCCGGGGCGCGCGGTGACCAGTGCGATGCCTGCGGTAGACCGATTAATGCCACGGAACTGATCGACCCCTACTGCCGCACCTGCAAAACTGCGCCCGTACCTAAAGACTCGGAGCATTTCTTCCTTAAATTGAGTGCTTTTCAGGAGAAGCTGGAAAATTGGGTCGCCGAGCAGAGTCACTGGCGACCCAACGTTGCCGGGCTTACCACCCGCTATCTGAAAGAAGGCTTGAAGGACCGGGCGATTACGCGTGATATCGAATGGGGCGTGCCGGTGCCGGTCGAGGGCTTTGAAAATAAGCGAATTTATGTGTGGTTTGAGGCGGTCATCGGCTATCTCTCGGCATCCAAGCAGTGGGCTAAAGAAATAGCCGGGGACGGTGAGAAGTGGCATGATTTCTGGGATGAGGATAAAGAGGTAAAGGGCTATTATTTCATCGGTAAGGATAACATACCCTTCCATACCCTCATCTGGCCCGCCATGCTGATGGGCTACAGAGGACTGGCCCTGCCTTACGATGTGCCGTCCAACGAGTTCCTGACTATCGAGGGCAGGAAAATTTCCACCAGCCAGAACTGGGCGGTCTGGGTGCCCGACTACCTGGAACGGTATGACCCCGACCCCCTGCGGTATATCCTCTCCATCAATATGCCGGAGACCAGCGATACCGATTTTTCGTGGCGGGAGTTCGTCCGCCGCAACAACGATGAGCTGGTGGCTACCTACGGCAACCTGGTCAACCGCGTGCTGACGTTCACCTACCGCAAATATGACGGGAGTGTGCCGGAACCCGGCGAACTTGGCGAAGCTGATAAAAACCTGGTAAGAAACACTGAATCCTGTCTGGAACAGGTGGGGGAACTGCTATCAAAATGCAGCTTCCGGCAGGCTATTATGACGGCTATGTCTGCGGCGCGTGAAGCCAACCGCTACCTCGATGACAAAGCGCCCTGGAAGGTAATCAAAGAAGACCGGCAGGCAGCGGCTACGTCTCTATATGTAGCCCTTGGCGTTATCGCGCAGCTTAAGACGATGTTTCATCCCTTCCTCCCCTTCAGTTCCCAGAAAGTCCACGAATATCTTGGTTTCGGGGGAAATGTGGAGGAATACGGCTGGCAGCCGCAAACACTGCCCCCGGGCCAGAAATTGAGAGAGCCGCAGCCCCTGTTTAGAAAGCTGGACGAGACCATTATCGATGAGGAGACCCGGCGTATTGGAACTTGACCAGATTTACAACCCGGTACAGGAAGATTTGAAAAAAGTCCGGGAGACGCTTAAGTCTGTCAGCCATGTCGATTTCAACTGGCTGGCTGAGCAGATACATCATGTTGTCAGGGAGACCGGCAAGGGAATCCGCCCGGCGCTGACCCTGCTCTCGGGCAGGTCGTACGAATACGATCTTACCAGCCTGTTGCCGATGGCGGTTTCCGTCGAGTTGATGCACACCGCCACGCTCGTTCACGATGACGCCATCGATAAGTCTTCAACGCGGCGGGGGCAGGCGACGATTAACAGCATCTGGGGCGATGAGATAGCCATTCTCCTCGGGGACTACCTCTTCGCCAAAGCCGGTGAGTTCGTCGCGGATACGCAGACGCCCCGGGTTATCAAGCTCTTTTCTCAGACGCTCGGCACAATTTCCAGCGGCGAGATTGTCCAGTTCCGCGCGGCATACAATCCGGACCAGACACGTGAGGACTACTTCCACCGCATTTACGGAAAGACCGCCTCCCTGTTTTCGCTGGCAACGCAGTCGGGTGCTATTTTAGGCAAAGCCTCGGAAGAAGACGTGGACATTATGAAAGAGTACGGCGATAGCCTGGGTATCGCCTTTCAAATCGTGGATGATATTCTGGACTTCACCAGCACCAAGGAAAAGCTGGGCAAACCGGTGGGTTCGGATTTGATGCAGGGCACGCTGACGCTGCCGGCGATGTTTCTCATGGAGCGCCACCCCGACGATAATCCCATCAGGAAGCACTTCGAGACGAGGGACAATAAGTACGTGACGCAGGCTATTGAAATGGTGCTTGATTCGTCGATTGTGAAAGATTGTTACGAAGTCGCCAGGGGATACTGCGACCGTGCCTGCCGCAATCTTAAAAAGCTACCCAAGACCACCAGCCGTCAGTCGTTACTGGACCTGGCGGATTACATTATCAGACAGGGAACTTAATCGGCATTAGCTGAACCAGGTTTACTCGCCCGTCCAGACGCTGCCGTCGATATAGGTCTCCCTTTTCGCCGTAGGGAGTTTTTCCTTAAAGCGGTCGACCGCATACTGGCTGGCGGCGTAGCCATTTCTGCTTTATCTCGGCGGCGATTTCACGCAAGCCCTCTGCAGCCCTACCGCTGGTGTCTTCGTACTCTACGGAAATTACGTCTTTGCCCCGGGAATTATCGCGTATCAGGCCGACATAAACCACCACGCAGCCGCTGGAGGAGGTTTTGACCTGATTGATTATATTTTCCGGGGATATGGGTTTATCGGTAATCTGAATCATTTTTACATCGGAATTCATTATTAACCTCACCCCCTTTATCCCCCTCTCCTTCTGAGGCAGGGTGAAGGAGAGGGGGAAGATATAGAAAGAGGGGCAAAAGCCCCTCTTAGACACCCCTGTTGATTAAAAACGACGATATAAATTAAGCGCTTCCAGACAATCCGTCGCAATCACGTATTTTATATACAAGGTCTGATGCTAACTGCCAGGTTCTTAATCCGGGCCTGCGGGCGTCTGCTTGGGGACGAGGCGCGGTATTGCCGGGGCTTTCTTGGGTGTGGGGGCTAATTCTCCCTCGGCTACCGGCTTTACCGGTGCCGGCGTGGTGGTTTTCTTGACTTTCTTCCTGGGTTTAGCCAGGCCGATTTCGACGAATACATTATCCAGCTCTTCACCCTCGAGGGTCTCTTGGGCAATGAGTTTGTTAGCCAGGGCTTTCAGCTTGGACTTATTATCGGTCAGTATCTTTCTGGCGGTATCGTGGGCCTCCTTGATAATCCGGTTTATCTCCTGGTCGATGGCGTCGGCCACCTTATCGCCGTAGTCCTTCTGCTCGCTTATTTCACGGCCCAGGAATATCATTTCCTGCTTGTCGCCGAAGGTCCGCGGTCCCAGGGCATCGCTCATGCCCAGGTCGGTTACCATGCGGCGTGCCAGCGAAGTGGCGCGTTTGATGTCGTCGGCAGCCCCGCTGCTGATTTCGTGAAAAATCAATTCCTCGGCGCTGCGGCCTCCCAGCATGTGCGCCAGCATGTCCATTATCTGGGAACGGGACATGAGGTACCTGTCCTCGGCAGGGAGTTGCTTGGTATAGCCCAGCGCCATGCCCCGGGCAACGATGGAAATTTTATGTACGGGGTCGGCGTGGGGCAGCTTCCGGGCAACCAGGGCGTGACCGGCTTCGTGATAGGCGATGACCTCTTTTTCTTTGGGACTGATTTTCCGGCTCTTTCTCTCCGGGCCGGCAATCACCTTGTCGACGGACTCCTCAAATTCCTTCTGCCTGATAGCCTTCAGATTGCGGCGGGCAGCCAGAATAGCCGCCTCGTTGACCAGGTTAGCCAGGTCAGCGCCGCTGAAGCCGACGGTGCTCTTGGCAAGCGTTTCCAGGTTCACGTTCTTGTCCAGCGGTTTGCCGTTGGTGTGTACTTTGAGAATAGCCAGTCGCCCGATGATGTCCGGCTGGTCCAGGATAACGCGCCGGTCGAAACGACCGGGACGGAGCAGGGCGGGGTCGAGGATATCCGGCCGGTTAGTGGCGGCGATGACGATTACGCTCGTATTGGTGTCAAACCCGTCCATTTCCACGAGTATCTGGTTTAGGGTCTGCTCTCTCTCGTCGTGGCTGCCGCCGAGTCCGGCGCCGCGCTGGCGGCCGACGGCGTCGATTTCATCGATAAATATAATGCAGGGCGTATTGCGCTTGGCTTGGTCGAAAAGGTCGCGTACCCGGGAGGCGCCGACGCCGACAAACATCTCTACAAATTCACTGCCGCTGATGGAAAAGAAGGGAACATCGGCCTCGCCGGCTACCGCCCTCGCCAGTAACGTCTTGCCGGTGCCGGGAGGACCCACCAGGAGCACTCCTTTGGGGATGCGCGCTCCGAGACTCTGGAACTTATCGCGTGATTTGAGGAAGTCCACCACTTCCTGCATGTCCTCTTTGGCTTCTTCCACCCCGGCGACGTCGGCGAAGGTCACGGTTGCCCGAGCAGCCGGGAAAAGACGTGCCCGGCTCCGCCCGAAGCTCATCGCCTGGCTGTTAGCGCCGCGCGCCTGCCGGAACAGGAAGAAAAGCAGAAATCCGAAAATCAGCAGCGGCAACAGGTTAATCAGCAGTCCGCCCCAGTTAATGCCCGACGACCCCTTGATATCGATAACCACACCATCGAGATTAAGTTCCTTGATATCATAGATACTGGCGTTGGCTTCCTTAAAGGTTTTAAGTTCGGTGCCGTCAATCTTGGTAACCAGCATCATCTCCCCGTCGATTTCAATCCTGGATATTTCCTTGTCCTGAGATAGGGCAATGACCTGGCTTAAGGGGACCTCTTCAGGCTCGCTGGAGCCCGGCATCAGGAAATAGAAAAACAGAATCGCCGCCAGGAGAATGAGTATATATATTAAGCCGTTACGCTTCCAGTTGGTCTTCATACCCCGCCTTGGTGTACGGAATTATTACCGGTTAACGCCTCGTACACTATCAATTATACCATAAAAATAATTAATAAAAGATTAACAACAGGTATATATACCATGTATATCATGCCCGGACAAAATATTCAATAATAATAACCTTTGGTTTTTACTGGTGGTTACACCTCATGCCGGCCGCCCCGATAATTATTCTCCCTCTCCAACCGGTCCGATGAGACTTAAAACAGGTTGAAGAGGGAGATAAAAGGAGGAAGATGAAGTATGCCTTCCGGCTGCCCGTCGCCCGAATCGGCATCATGCCGGCGAGAGACCGGGCGGCGGGCAGCCACGGATATGAAAGAAGTCTAAATTATGGAATATTAGATTTAGTTACCCCAGGGCCATAACCATCGCCACCATGGCCGGTCAGGTTTGGTCGGCTTCCACGGTTTTATGTTTTGCCCGGGTTTGATGAAATCTCCTTTCTGACAGGGTTTGATGTCCTGCTTGTAAGGGCTGTTATATTTACCCTGCCAGGTGAGTGGCCCGACCAGTGAAACGATATTCGTGCCCGGGATAAGGTCGGCGTGGAGTTCGGCAGACCATTTACCGTTGGCGCGGACTCCCTCAAAAACGCCCGTGCCACCGGTGCTCGTCCAGGTGCCGGTATCGGATATATCCCCGGTGTACAGGTTCCCGCTGATTCTCCCTGTGAAGGAGCCGCTAAGGGCGCCGGAGCCATCGGGACGGGTCATACTGAACCTGCCCCACATTACGCCGTAGACGCTGCCGTCGTCACTGACCCTGACGATGGAGTCGTGGTCCGACCAGAAAGCCGTTCCCACCAGCGCTTCCCAGTCGCTTCCCAGCAGGTACCCCTCGACGATTTCGCCGTAATAACGCCAGATATCACCCTTGATGACGGGCTCGGGCATGTAGGTGACGTAGATCAGACCGTTCCCGGTAAAGGGGGTAGACCCTCTTGGCTGATAACTGTTGTTTTTAGCCAGAGCCGTAGCGGGCGCGGCAAAGGTCAGGACCAGGACAAGTGCCAGGCAGATGAACAATATTCTCTTTTTCATTATTTTTACCTCCTTATTTAGTGCTTTGTGTGATACGGCAGCCCCGGCATAGATTAGAGCCGCCGTGTTTTTTTATATCCTTTCCTTACTTAACGATTTCCATAGTATATTCCTGATTGGCAGCGGCGACCGCCATAATCTGGTCAAAGGCGGTATCGTCCTTTTTCAGAATGTTCAGACAGGCATCGACGACCTGCGGGTCGTAGAGGATTCCCCTGTTCTTGGATATCTCCGCCAGGGCGCTTTCCAGGCCGAGAGCCGGGCGGTAGGGCCGGTGCGAAGACATAGCCTCGACGACATCCCGTCAAGTCGCTCGTGGTGCTGTAAAATCGCCTCGGTAACCGGCCAGGGGAAATCTATCTTCTGGAGAATCTCGTAGCCGACCTGGCTATGGTTCTTGATGATGCTGTATTCGTAGGCGCTTATCTTGCCGGGTTTACTGAGAATTTCCGTCGGCACCGCCACTTTACCGACATCATGGAGAAGTCCGATAATGTGAATTCCCATCACCTGCCAGTCGGTTAATTTCATCTCGATGGCGATTGACTTAGCCAGCTCCGCCACCCGCCGCTGATGGCCGGCGGTGTACGGGTCGCGGCTTTCCACCACCAGAGACACGGCGTGGATAACGCCGTTCATGGCTTTCTCCAGTTCGGAGTGTTTCTGTTTGATGTTCTCGTAAAGATTGGCGTTATCGATATTGGCGGCTACATCGGTAGAAACCTGACGCAACAGCCGTCTTTCTTCATTGGTATAAGGCTTTTGGGTGGCTTTGCTGCTGAGAAACAGCATCCCCGCCAGATGTTTGTCGTTCATCAGCGGCACCAGAATTTCTATCCTGTTATTCTCCAGTACCTGCCGGTCACCCGGCGCAAGGCTTAACAGCTCCGGCATAACCTCCAGTTCCAGGTTATCGATGACTTTATTCTGTTTATTCATGGTGGCTACCAGAGGACTGCTGGCGGAGAAGTGCAATTTACCGCGGCTCTTCTGACCGGAGAAAGCGTAGGTGGAGTAATTGCCTGTTTTCGGGGAAGGCAGGAGGAGATAGACACCGCGACTCTGCATACTGTTGGCTACTACGTCGACCAGCGATGACGATAGCTGTTCCAGGTCGAGGTCGCCCTTCGTTTGCCGGTTAAAGCTTTTCAGCGTCTGGATATGGTCGAACCTTTCCCGGAAAAACCACCTATCGACCGTATTCTGCAAGCGTGTGAATACCGGCTGAAAGATAAAGGCGGCGCAGAACACGGCTACCATGGTCAGTGTAATGGAAACGGGGCTCATAAAATCACGGAAGAAATAGCTCAGCAGATAGACGAGGCTGCCGAAGCCGCCGAAAACCAGCAGAGTCGTCAGTGAAAGCGTTATCCCTTTACGGAGGACTACCTTCATTTCCAGCAGGTTGTGTCGCAGCATGGCTGTAGTGGCGATAACACAGAACAGGATATTGCCGATAATGCCCAGGGGATACATGCTGATGCCCAGTACCGGCAGGTAGTCGGTGGTGGCTCCGGTAAACATGGCGATAATACCGGCAAGAACATACTGGTAGCGGACTTTTTCATCGATGATCCGGGTCTTTTTACCGTGGTGTGCTAAAAGCATGGCGCTGCGTATGAGGGGAACGTAAGCGCATAAAACGTAAAGAGGGAAGAGAGGCCCGATGACGGGGGCTTTGCCGTACCACATCATCTGCATACCGCTGACAATCAAGCCGGTCGGTATCAGGGCTAGAGTCGAAATATACGCAATCGATAACGGATAGAGGAAATACTTTTTCGGTCTGGCTCCGGTCAGAGAGAGGGTGAACCAGTAGAAGAACATCGAGGCGCTCAGAATCGCCACGAAGACGATTTTTTCCCAGATTAAAGCCAGCTTCATATCCGTGCTGAGGCGCATCATCAGTATGGAAAAAGCCCAGAAAGCCATGAAAACAAGGAAGAAGGCGAAAGGCCTGCGGGCAATATGACGCTTGCCGCTTATCATCAGGACGATGAGCAGCGCCAGACAGAATATCATGGCGATTACGGGTATAAGCAGATAGGTACTCAAGCCAATCTCCTTGAAACCGTTAATTTAATAGTCATACTCTTATCACGTGACAGGTACTACACGTTTATCTCCCGTACCGAGCAGTTCGGCGACAATATCATCGGAGGTATTTACTTTCGGCGGCTTTCGCTCCCCCAGGGCCAGACCGTTTTTCTGTCTTTCGTCATAGTAGTCCCTGAAAGTGCCGGGACGGAGTACGGTGACTTCCAGCGGATTGATTTCCATCATCGCCACCAGGTCGTGATAGCCCGGGTCCGCTTTAGCCAGCTCGTTGTGGACCAGGGGAGACAGGTTGTCTGACTGGCTGCCGTTGGTCAGCTCGATATACAGGTGAAGTGTTGGTTTGCCGTCCTTGATTTCCTTGCGTATTATCCAGTCCTCATATTCGATTCGCGCGCTGGCAATCGCCTGCGTCACCGTCTTTTCACTCACTCTTGTGAAACCGGCGATATCGATGAGGTCGTCCGCCCTGGCTTCGAAGACCATCTGCGGCAGGTAAATACCCGCCTCGGCATCTTCCGGGGCGGTGATGCGCACCAGGTGCCCCAGACGGTACCTGATGAAAGGCATTCCGTAGAAACTGGTGATAACCAGCTCGTAGCGCTCTCCGGACTTAACCTCGGGGAGGAGCACGGTGCGCGGCTCGTAAAAGGTATATTTCCGGCTTTTCAGCAATTCGGCCTCGGGGATAAACTCGATGAAATTGGCGTTGGGGAGAAAGGTCATGCCGCGTCTTGTCCAGCTCTGTACGGCGATGATACCCGCCTCCGTACAGGCGTGAAACTCGTAGGGATAGGCTCCCCAGTATTGATAAACCAGGTCGCGGTAGATACTCGTATCGATGCCCCATCCGATGAGGGCTTTGACCGGCCACAGGTCTTTGGGCAGTATGGGTCGATTCTCCAGCTTGCTCCGCAGGTACGCCCGGGAAACTCTCATCAGCTCGCCCGGATGCATGATATGGCGGGACAGTCCGTTTTTCTTTCCAGACATGCGGTTAAATTCATTGCCGGTCTTTACCAGGACGCTGGTCATGGCAATCATTATATCCACGCCCGTTCTCAGAGCCATCTCGAAACCCCTGGTAATTTTCTCCCGAAAGTCCATGCCGTCGTGCATGTCCGGCGGCATTACCGACCGCAGGTTAAAAATCCGGCTCGCCCCGGTTGCCAGTATGCCCGAAAGATAGGGAGCTGGCGCCACGTTGTAGAGAACGCGGTCGCCCTCCGTGAGGGTGCTCTGCCCTCTCTGCCGGGAGCAGGCCAGGATGAAGACGGACATCAGGTTGTCCAGGGCGTGTTTGTAGGCTTCTGATGTGTAGGGGACTCGCCGGCAGCCTCCGTCGGCGCCCGACGTGCTTGCCCAGACGTGAGGTTCCTCGGGCAGCGCTTCACCGCTGTCGGAGTTAAGCTCGGGGAGATAGTCTTCATATTCGGTCAAGCGTACCTGCCGGCGGAAATTGTCAATGTCCTCGGGGACATTGTTACCGATTAGCTTTCTACCCAGCGGGGAAAGAATAGTTATATCCAGCTGTTGTTGCAGCAGTGATTCCTGAATTGACATGAATTGCTCGAGGTCAAGGTCGAGAAAACCGCAGTACTTGAGCCATACCCTGTCATACTCGGACATTACGACCGGGTAATTGTTCTTTTCTACCGGGATTTCCCGGTTTGCAAAGACGTGTGTTTTCAGCATTTGACCGGTCATTTTCAGCCCCTTTTTAGTTTCAGTCAAAGTCTAAGGAAACAACATCACCAGAAAATCACAATTTAACCGTCAACCCTATCAAAATCATCACATGAAAGCCATCTGGCGATAGGTTTTTTACACTCGTTATCTTCTTTCTGTTTGTTGGGTGAGTCAGTGCCTGAGGGAACGTTGACTTGACAATGGGAAGACGACTATTGTAGATTTGTATAGTATTGTAAAAAATGTCGCTTTTTTTAATGCGATTCCGTCTTCATAAGCCCGTGAATCACTTCTAGCCTGCGCATTTGCGTAGTATGATCACCCGCAAATTCTGTTAAGGAGAGTGACTGACATGTCGGCAGTTAAAGGTAAAAAAGTTGATGTCAAGCCTGATAAAACTGTAATCAAAGCCCTGGCGCTGGGTGGTCTCCTTGGAGGCGGCGGCGAATGTGCCGTCGATGTGAAAGACGGCAAAGTCGTCAGGATAAGGCCCTTTCACTACGACTGGAAATATGACCGCGAGTCTTTCCGGCCCTGGAAAATCACCCGTAACGGCAAGCACTACCGCCCCCTCTTCAAGTCAGTCCCCTCTCCCTTCTCCCTGGCTTACAAGAAAAGGACTTTCTCGCCAAACCGTATTAAATACCCGCTGAAGCGCGTCGACTGGGATCCCAGGGGCGAGAGGAACCCCCAGAACCGAGGCAAGAGTAAATATAAGAGAATCTCCTGGGAAGAAGCCTCCACCATACTCGCTGACGAGATTAAGAGGGTTCATAAGAAATACGGTCCCCTGGCTATCCTGGTGCAGGGCGACGGTCATGGCGAGTGCAAGACCATCAACACGCCCCACGGGCATTCCGGCCGCCTTTTCGAGATGATGGGCGGCTTTACCCAGCAGGTGAGGAATCCGGACAGCTGGGAAGGCTGGTACTGGGGCTCCAAGCACGTCTGGGGACAGGGCATCCAGGGCATGATGGACCCCGCCAATAACATCGTCAAGGACATGACCGAGAACTGCGACATGGTTTTATTCTGGGGCGGCGACCCCGAGACCACTCCCTGGGGTTTCACCGGCCAGTGCGCCACCCGTCTCTGCTATTTCTGGACGGAGGTAGGCATCAAGCAGGTCTATATCTGCCCCGACCTTAATTACGGCTCCGCCGTTCACGCCGATAAGTGGATACCCGTCCTTCCCAATACCGACGCCGCTTTGCAGCTGGCGATTATCTATATGTGGATCAAGGAAGGCACTTACAAGAAAGACTATGTCAAGACCCACGCGGTGGGCATGGACAAGGTCGAGGCATATGTCCTCGGCAAGGAAGACGGTGTCCCCAAGACCCCCGCATGGGCTTCGAAGAAATGCGGCGTGCCGGAGTGGACGATTAAAGCCCTAGCAAGGGAGTGGGCTAAGAAAATCACCTCTATCGCCCACTACTTCGGCGGTTCTTACGTACGCGGTCCGTTCTCCCACGAGCCCGGCAGGCTGGAATGTATCCTGCTGGGCATGCAGGGACTCGGCGGGCCCGGCGTCCACCAGAGCCAGATAACCTATACCGGCATGCCCCGCGCCGAGGGACTGCGCTCCACGCGGTTCTTCAATCCCGAACTCAGCGAACGCATCACCAAGCCGGTGGCTACCACCATCCGCGCCTGGGGCAAGCAGCTTATCCCCAAGACCTGGATACAGCAGGCGATCGAGAACCCGCCGCTGACCTTCTGGGGAAGCGGCGCCATCGAGACACCCACGGAAGACCAGTTCAAGAAATACACCTACCCGCTGGAAAAGGGCGGCTGTGAGATACACATGATATGGACGGATACCCCCTGCCGCATTACCTGCTGGAACCATGGCAACTGGCTGGAAAACGACTGCCTTATCGCCGACGTTATCCTGCCGTCCAATACCACGCTGGAGGTCGAGGACATCGTCACCAACGTCCGGCAGGGCGTTAACTTCCACAGCATGGCGATTATGGAGCAGGCCGTCCAGCCGGTCGGCGAGTCCAAGAGCGACTACGAAGTTATGCTGGAAGTTGCCAGAAAACTCGGTTATAGCGACCAGTTCAGCGAAAACAAGACCACTTACGACCTCCAGAAACAGGTCTTCGACGATATGGAAATCCACAGCATGATTTCCTGGGATGAATTTTATAAGACGAAGTACTTCGTCTTCCCGG
>SMTZ1_10000082_pt1 | contig 68723 bp, 63 predicted proteins | sample DeeMarSWOR136_30_FD_25667 | JGI IMG/M metagenome (IMG submission 25667) | reverse complement strand
TTTCTTCACCAGCTTCTCAAGAAGTTTAATTTCTTCTTTCGCATCCCATCCCATGAATCATGTTATTATGAAAATGTTTAAGTCGTTTACTATATATTGTTAAAAAAATAGAGGAATTTATGTTTTGTGGATTTAAATCCAGTCTTGTGTTCAATGTATATATTAACTAAGTTATGACAGAGTAAAAATGTAAAAATACTGAATCTATTTATCTTTAAAACCTATGATGGTATTTCGAAATACCATAATCCTAATTCTCCCCAAATCTCTGGGTTAGGTACATATTGACTGGTATCATCAAGGATCCAGCTGTCTTCAATCCATGAATTATCTGGTTGTGATTTAAAATCAAAGGGTCTATTTATCGTTGCTTTTAACCATAAATATGTAATAATGCCGTTTCCATTTAATTCATCATAATTATTTAAGAAAACTGTAAATTCTTCTCTATGTCTTAATATTATAAATATATCTATATAGTGTTCTCGAAAATCATTTAATCCAAAAAAGAATACAGTCCCAGGTAGGATAAAAAAAGTTGTTAATTCTATAAAATTATTTAACCAAGCTTTTTCAAACCCTAATTCCTCTATTTCTGATATCCATTCTAATGTTTTTTCATGATTTTTACAGAACATAATACAAGTATATTCATTTCCATCAGGTGAAAGAATATCTATTCGACTTTTATATCCTCCTTTGACACCATAATCTCCATCATTTGGTATTAAATATTTATTATCTAACGTGTCAAAATAAGGATTATCTATTCTTGTTAATTTTCCAGATACAGGTAAAACAGTTCCTATAAACAGGATACAAATAAATATTCCAATTATTTTGTTTTTCATTATTTCTAACCTCCCTTTATAATATGTTTTTCTAATATATCATTTGGTATTTAAACCTTTGTAACAGATTAACAATACACAAAGAAATTAATTTTTTAACAGATGAATTTTGATAGTTTTTTGATTTTCTACTCTATGTTAAACCAAGCAAAATCCTGAGAATCGGAAAAAAATTAGGAAATCGTTCAGCCAACCATATAAGCAAAGGAGAGTTAAAAATAAAGGGTTTGTTTTTAGAAACTCTAATTGGACTGATTGTCCAATTACTTTCATCACCATAAATATCCTTGGCTTTACAACGTAGGAGATATTGATCTATTCTATTCCAAACATGTTTAACTTTTACATTTTCACCTGAACTGTAATAATCAGTCCAACCTGTGCTTGTTCCATCCTGCCATTCAATATAGAAAGATACATTGTCACCGTCTGGATCCTCCGCAGAGAACACAAATTCATATTCCTCTCCAACCTTTCCTTCTACCGGTCCAAATATAGATGGTTCATCAGGATGGTGATTTGCCACTAATACAAAATCATAGGTAGTATTGTAATCGATAGCAAGTAATATCCACTCAGAGTAATATCCCTCTTTTGAAGCCGTACAGTTTTTTAAACAATAACAAATCGGAATATTAGTGACACGATAATAACCATATGAATCAGTATAATCTTCTTCATATGTCCCATGAAAACATACCCTCACTCTAACTCCTTCTATTGGGTTCATTGAGGCATCATTGACATAACCTGACAAACTACCTTTATTAAAAATTGAAATTGATTTACTATCCACCGAAACATTCCCCCCTACAGTAAACACAGAGCTAATTAAAAGCACACATATAATAATTCCAATAGGTTTTATTTTCATTATAGGTTCCTCCTGTCTTATTTCCATAGATGGTGGAATATATAAACCTTTTTAGCTAATTATTGAACAAAAATATTTTCAATGGATTTTTTTTCTGATAAAATATGCTGATTCTTTATAAAATAGATTTTCTAGGGTAGTAAACAGAAGTTTGATACAATCATTTCAATACTATTACTCGCTCCATTGGTATCCTCTGCAGTGATAGTTAAATTGTAAATGCCAAATGCTAAACCTGTCCAAAACCATTCATGTTTGCCCCAATCACAACAATAACTAGCATTTCCTTGAAGCTCTCCATTTAAAAAAACATTTAGAGTTAAATCTTCACTATTGTCAAAGTCATCGGTAGCATTGATTATTACTGGTTTTAATCTGAATCCACCTATCGACATAGTATCAAAAAGCGCAATAAAATAAACTGGAAATAATGATATACCTGAAATATGGAAATAACCCTTTTTAGGGTTTATTATTTCTAAAGTAGGTGGTTGATTCAAAATCCTCTCTACATCTACAGGGTAATTTAACCCTGTTTTATTCCATACTTCATTCCCTTCACTGTCAACCTCAATTACACGATTGCCACCACATTCGACTATCAGAGTGTTTCCATTTGTAAGTCTTTCAGCATCTTTAGGTGCCCACAATCCAGTTTTTTGCCATACAACAGTACCATCACTGTTAACCTCAATTACTCTTTTACCGACATGTTCTGTTATAAGGATATTGCCATAGGGTAACCATTCTACATCAACAGGGCCATCCAATTCAGTGATTTGCCATACAATATTACCAGCTGTATCAATCTCAATCACACGTCCATCTGGATAAACTTCTGCTTCTGCAATCAACGTATTGCCATTAGGAAGCCTTTCTACATCATGAGGATTATGTAACTCAGTTTTTTGCCATACAATATTACCATTGCTATTAACTTCAATCACCCGTCCACCACCATATTCACCTATAAGTGTATTTCCATTGGGAAGTCTTTCTGCATCAATAGGTAAATTCAAACCAGTTTTTTGCCATAAAATATCACCAGCACCATTAACCTCAATTACAATTTGATCACCATATACTGTTATCAATGTATTACCATTAGCAAGTCTCTCGGCATCATGAGGTATATTCAATCCAGACATATTCCATACTTCATTTCCCATGCTATCAACCTCGATTACCCGATTATTGCCCCACTCTGTTATCAGTGTTTTACCTTCCACCTCCAATTTCCTGGGTAATTCACTCTTGTTAAAAGTATTTTCAGATGCTACCAAAGGCATCATTATTAAACATGTCACACATAATAATACGAGCATTTTTTCCATAAAAATTTTCTCCCAATATTTTATAATAAAAATGGTATATATAAGGTTAATTAAGAAAAAAAATAAAAAAAAAGGATAATTTACCCCTTCACTATTGTAAAGAAAATTAGCTGGGTACCCTTTGTTGTTTTCTCTATATAATCTACTGATACAATTATATCAATTCTACCAAAACCCAAGAAAGGCCCTGTTGACAGAGTTTTCGATTCACCATAAGATATGTTTATTGTATCATTAACTATTGTATTAATAAAGCCTAACATCCCGCCTTCAACATGAATTTCTACATCAATATCTTCAGCGTCTTCTATTCCATTGTTAGTAATTACTGCGCTAACACCAAATCCACCTTTGACATCAATATCTATTTGTGAGGAACATTCATGGAGAGCAGCATAGAAGGAATCAATGCCTGCTTCGACCACAGATCCTTCATTAAGATCGGAAGCTTCAAAACGAATCTTGACATTGTTTGTAGGTGTAACAAAATCACTAACCCAAAAACTATGTTCTTTCCAACCCGAAGAGGATACAGGCCCAATTTTCTCAACTTCAATCCAGTTTGCACCATCATCGTTTGAGATATAAATTTTAAAATAGTCGTTGTTTGGATCGTTTCCGTAGTTGTTGGTATACCACAAAGCATAATTAATAATAGCATCGTTTCCGCCAGCAAGGTCTAACGTTGGTGAGATCAACCAAGTTATACCTCCATCAACATCAGAGTCTCCATAACTATTATCGGTTAGATAGCATCTACCTGAATCATCATAATCAGTCGGCGGATCGCCACGAACACCACCGCCTACAGGAACGCCACGTTCCCATTCACCAGCAGTAAGATTAACGTCATTTTCCACTAACCAGCCTTTATCAGTTTCAAAATCGTCAGTGAAAACCGGGACTAGCTTTCCAACTATCGCAGTGTAAATATTGTTAGGGTAATCATACGGGCTATATACTACCCCAGCTTTTTCTCCCTCAGCACTGAAATAAAATTCTGGTTCATCACCACAACTTGGCGGAGGTAATGTCGCCTCGTACAAATCACCATCTATTGGTTCCAATGGTGATTCAATATATTCACCACCATCATATCGATAATAAATCTTACCTGTTCCAAGAACATATGTGTCATAGTTTTCTTCTATCTGTACTGTGATGGTTGTGGAAACCTCAGGATCAATAAACTCAGGTAGACCATTGGGGAAGTTGATCATCAAAAGGGGAGGTAGCATTGCAAGATCAGGGTTTCCCCATAATGCTCCCCATTCAAACATCTCGTAATATGGATAATACCAAAGACCATTGGTATACATTTCAAGTAAAGATATTTGATGAGACTGGCCTTGTGTATACTCTCCAGAAGTAACACAAGTAGTAAAGAAGTAGTCTAATGACTGACTAGAACCACTATATGGGTTATTCCATCCATGCACCCCAAAAGCTACTTTGGTAGCACCAAGGAAGCCAACACTACCCTGTTTGAGCATTGCCTGACCAATATTCAAATAATCGGTATCTGAGTTACTGCATGCGTCAGCGAAAATTATTGCTGGGTAATCGTCATTAAGATAATTACAAGTGTTTGTGTCAACAAAAGGTTGTGATGGGTAGTACTCATAACACCCCGTCGGTGAACCATGACCAGCCCAGTTTACAAAGGCATAGTTTCCTTCAGACAAAACAGTCTTTACATTGTCATAACTTAAATCATAGTCACCCTTATAAGAAGATTGAGCATCCTCATACATACGAGTCATCGTCCAATCATACATCCACGGCTGATTAACCTTTGTCTCCATAAGTACTGCGTTATTAGTATCTGGCCAAAAGAATGCACCTAGAAGCAATATGTTCTTCCTAAACGATGGATCCTCATTTTGTTCATATGCTACAGATTTTTCACAGATGTGTTGTACAGTTTCAGGATCACTCCAAGGTATCCTTCCAACATTCACCTCAGTATAAAAATCGATAGGATCAAAATTTTCACCATAATTGTGATCATCATCGGTATCCCATGATTCATTATCTGGCAGTGAAAGCTCAGCATAATAATAATCAGTTTCAGGCATACCATATCCTACATCCTGCCAGCAACGACGCATTGGTAAATCATCATAGTGACCGATAAGACAAACATCTAAAATCCCCCATTCCTCCATTGGATATTTTTCTCTTAAAAAATTCCTCATTTTTTCAGCTAAATCCCAACCATAATAGTTTGAATCAATCCAGGAAGTGTTAACAACTTTGACAGATCTACCTTTACTCTCCTCCCAATCGACTAGGGTGGTAACAGAAGATGTTAAAGAGTCAAGTGTTATAATTACGTAATCATAAACGCTACCCCTAATCGTGTCCTCAGGATACCAAGATTTAGCTTGTTCATAATTGAGAATTATTTTTTCAGCAGTTCTTTCTGTACTGATAAGATTATCAACTATGATTGAATCAAATGAGAAATCATCAGGGAATGAATATTTTATGTTAATAATAATCTCAGGAAAATATATCAATTTCCCAGACAAGGGGTAATATGAAAATGGAGTAACCCTTACATCAACCAGGTTATACTTTCGGTATCCTCCTGTTCGCACAACTTCCCCAATTGATTCGGGATATGGGGCATTACTTCCATAGACCATGTTATAATTTTCTTCATACTCTCTTTTTTCACGTTCATAAACCTGAGGATCTTCTTTTCCAATTGCCCTTGGCAATGGTGATGGAGAGATATGATAATGTTCTGGGAGTAAAATACCGTCGCCAGTTTTAAACGAAAAATCACTAAACTCAGCACCCGGTGGAATAGCAACTGCAAAAATCTTTGAAGGCAAATTCGGTTTACCAGGAACTAATAAACGGCCAAGGTTATCAACCGATATTTCTTGACCCTGCTCAGTGTTTTCAATCTTGTATGTTCCAATATCTAAGGTAACGCTAATTGTATCTTCGGACATATTAAAATAACCTATTTGTTCAATAGAATTTATATTTTCACTAGCATATATATTTGGAAAAACGGTACATATCATCAGCATACTAAATAATACAGCAAGTATTAATCCAAATTTATTTTCCACATGGTTCTTCATATTATATTCCCCTTTTTATTTTATAACAAAGAAGGCATATATATAATTATTTAGAAATAAGTTGAACGTAAAGGGTTTGTAGATTTTTATATTCGCAAAATTTATTTCAATATTAATAAAACATTTAGAAATTGTTCAAATTTTGAGACAAGAAGGAATTAGATCCTTTCCGAAAAATATTTTATATCATAATTAATAAATTATTTATATAAGAATGTATAACCCAATTGAACTATCAAAAAAAACTGAAATTATAGTTATTAAAGGTGATATGAAAAAATATTACCGTTTCCGCCCAACTAGGTTCTATGGAGGAATAGCAACTGCTGATACCGTCGGATGCAATCTTAGATGCAAATTTTGTTGGTCAAGCAATAGCGTATGGAATGCAAAAAATACGGGAAATTTTTATTCCCCCAAAAAGGTGGCTGATAATCTCAATTCCATAGCTGAAAAAAAAGGGTATAATCAGATTCGTATTTCAGGAGGTGAACCCACCATTGGTAGAAACCATCTTGTTGAAATTTTAACTAATATAAGCTCTGAATTTTTATTTATTCTTGAAACAAATGGAATCCTTCTAGGTAATGATAAAAAATATGTAGAAGACCTATCAAAATTTAATAATCTCCATGTCCGAGTTTGTCTAAAAGGATGTAACTCAGAGGAATTTTCTTGGCTTACTGGAGCTAAATTTGGATTTGATTATCAGTTAAAAGCACTTGAATATTTGAAAGATAAAAATATGAGATTCAATATTGCAGTTGTTTCGGTAAAAAATGGTAAACAGGAATTATTTAACAGATTATCAGAAATGGGACTTGAAAAAATAATGATTGAGGAAGAAGAAATTAAACTATATCCACAAGTGAAAAATAGATTAGAAAAACAAGGAATTATCAAATATTTTAAGTAACTATAAATTTCATTAAATTCATTTATTATTAAATCAAACAGATTACCTCAAATCAATATATGGTTTTTCATTATTATTAATTAAATTAAAGTGAAAAAAGCCACGAATATCCACCGGAGGATAACTCTTAATGGTGATGCATTTATTGACCCGCTAAGTGATTGAATGATAAGTTTGGTTTCTTCTTATAGATAAGTAAATATTTCGAAGAAGATTACATTCGGATTAGGACTTACATCAGTTTCTGTTTATTCTTGGGTAGAAGATGGACCTTTATATAATAGTTAGTTGAATGAATATTTGTTATTTTTCTTTATGAAGATTAAACCATGTGGGAGTGTATAATTGAGTAGTATTTTATACGAATTAATTATCATATTTTTAAGTGTTCAATTTTTTAAGGTAAAAGTTAATTTATAATTTTTAACCTGCATTAGAATTAAATTGGTTTATGGATAGTGTACAAAAAATTAAAGGTAGCATTTATATATTACACTATGTATAGATATATTATTAATTTGGGGGCATAAAATTATGAACAAGAATTTTGTTACTAATAATAAAGGGATAAAAGTTATTATAACTGCAATTATACTTATTTTATCAGTAAGTTTGGTAGGTAGTCAAAATAATTTTGTATATATATCTTTTAATTCTCTATTTGAGGAAATGTCTGCTGAACCTATCTGGATTTATGACTCTGATTTGAATATTAAACATGTTGAAACCGCTGATCTTAATGGAGATGATGTAAAGGACGTAATTGCTGCTGAGTATGACAACGAATACTATGATGTATATTCTAAAATATATGCTATTGATGGTACAGACGGCAGCACTATTTGGACTTATACATTAAATGCTGGTGTGCGCTCAATGACAATAGGAGATATAAATAACGATGGTGTCATGGACGTTGTTGCTGGTGAAGGTAGTGGCTCACCCGATCCTGATGGAAGAGTTCATGCCATCGATGGTACTGACGGTGACGTTATTTGGATTTTTGTCCCAGGTGGCACAGGTGATACAAATGGGGATGTAGCAATTGGTAATTTTAATGGGGACGAATATCCTGATGTTGCTGTTGCTTGTTGGGATGATTATGTTTATGCAGTAGATGGAGAAACAGGTAATCAGCTTTGGTCTAAATATATAGGTAGTATCTTTGTGACATCTGTGGCTACTGGCGATGTTAATGGTGATGATGTTGATGATGTTGCATTTGCCAATTCTTATCTTGCAGGTTGGGATAATTACCAAGGTGTTTTAAATGGAAGTGATGGTTCTACCATATGGACTCAGACAGTTCTTTTCAAAGTAGAGAGTGCATTAATGGCAGATATTGATAATGATGATTCTTTAGAAGTAGTATTTGGTGTGGAAAACGATGACGATGAATTAGAGATTCATGTCCGGGATGCATCCAATGGTGATTTAGAATGGAACTATACCGTTGGTACATCCATTGCAAATCCTGATGCTTTTTTGTTTACAAATGATGTTGATGAGGATGGCGATATCGATTTAATCGTCGGTAATGAGTATGTAAATAACTACATTTATGCTTTCGACGGAGGCTCCAGTACCCCAATGTGGGTATCTGAGGAGCTAAACGGTTATGCCCGCGATATTGCATTTGGAGATATAACAGGTGATGGTAATAACAATATCATTGCTGCAACTTATGACAGGGTCCAGATATTAGAAGCTGGTAATGGAACAAAGAACTGGTATTATGCAGTCGGTGGTACTATCTCTTCTGTTGCTTGTGCTGATTTTGATGGAGATAGCATACTTGATGTTGCAGCTGGGGGAAGTGCTGATTCTAGTGGCAGTCCTCCAAATCCAGAGAAATCAGTATGGGCATTGAGAACTGTGCAGACACCTTTGTTATGGGAGTTTGAATTTGGAGAATATGGTAATGCTCTTGCAATAGATGATTTAAATGGAGATGAATTCCTAGACGTTATTACAGTTTGTTCATCAGATGACAAGGCTAATGCAATAAATGGAGAAAACGGTGCTGAACTATGGAACTGGACTGGTACACAAAATCTATATGCAGTTACCACGGGTGATTTTGACAATAACGAACAAATTGATGTTGCTGTAGCTGGTGCTGATGATCGTATCTCAGCTTTATATGGTAACAACGGTAGTGTTATGTGGCAGTTCAACACTGGTGATCAGATTTATAGAAAATGTTTACAGGCAACAGATTTAAATGACGATGGTAGCGTTGATGTTGTAGCAGGTTGTGATGACAATTATGTGTACGCAATCAATGGTATAAACGGCAATCAACTATGGTCATGTAATGTAGGAGGAGATGTTAACGAAGTAGAGCTTGCTCAGATGGATACTTCTGGTCCCTTGGATGTCGTTGCAGCTGTTGGATTTGGTGATAACGGAAAAAAAATCGTTGTGATAAATGGATCTGATGGAGATATTGAATGGAGTTATAATGCACCTGAAGCTGTGGAACATATAGAAGTCATGGATGTGAACAATGATGACATATATGATGTCGCAGTTGCCGTTACTCCTTATAGCCCTACGCAAATGATTATGATTGATGGTTCTACTCATGATTCTTTATGGACAAAATCCATGTCTATAGCTTCAAATGTACATAGTCTTGCTCATGGAGATCTAGATGGAGATGATATCCCTGATGTAGTTGTTCCAGGTACATCCACCGATAAAAAAGTCCATGCATTAGACGGTTATAATGGAAATGAACTATGGAGCTATCAAACAGGTGGGGAAATTAATTCCGTTGCGGTTGTAGATATTAATTTTGATGCTGAACTTGATGTAATTGCAGGATCCGATGATCAAAACGTATATGCTATAAATGGAGAGAACGGAAGTTGCTTCTGGGAGTTTAGTACTGCTGATGATGTTATGCATATCCAAATAGGTGATATAAGTGGTGATGGAAAACCGAATATCGCTTGTGTTACTTTTGGCTTTGATGGCATAGCTTATGCTTTTAAATCATTCTCTGAACCAACGAATTATCCGCCTTATATACCAAGTGATCCCTCACCTGAAGATGATGAAATGTATGTGGATCCTGATGATGATCTTTCTTGGACTGGTGGGGATCCTAATCCTGGAGACACAGTAACATATGATATATATTTTGGTACAAGCAGTTCTCCACCGAAGGTTGTAAATAACCAGAGTGCCACAACTTATGATCCTGGAACAATGAACTATAATACAACTTATTATTGGCAGATTATCGCGTGGGACGATGAAAATCTCTCAGCAGAGGGTCCGATATGGAGTTTTACAGTTGAAGGACCGAATAACCCGCCAAATGAGCCTAGTGATCCTGACCCAGAGGATGATGAAACCAATGTAGATGTTGAAGCTAATCTTTATTGGTCAGGTGGAGATCCTGACCCTGGGGATACAGTCACGTATGATGTTTACTTTGGAACAAGTAGTCCTCCACCAAAGGTAGCTGATGATTACACTGAAACAGAATACGAGCCAGGAACTATGAACTTTGAGACAACCTATTATTGGAAAATTATTGCTCAGGATAACCACGGATCTTCAACCACAGGTTCAGAATGGAGTTTCACCACTAGGAAAAACAATCCTCCAAATGATCCTAGTGATCCTGAGCCAGCTGATGGAGCAACTGATGTGGATATTAACGCTGATCTAAGCTGGAACTGCAGCGACCCAGATGGTGATACTGTAACATATGATGTTTATTTCGAAGCAGATGACCCAACACCTGATGAACTGTTATCAAATAACCAATCGGAAAACTGGTACGATCCAGGGACAATGGAATATGATACACATTATTATTGGCAAATTGTAGCTTGGGATGAGTACGGTGAGTCAACAACAGGTTCAATATGGGATTTTACCACTGGATCAACACCAAATGACCCTCCATATATACCTAGTGACCCGAATCCCGAGAACGGCGCTAATAATGTCGATATAGAAGAAGATTTAAGTTGGACAGGTGGTGATCCTAACGATGACTCTGTCACCTACGATGTATACCTTGAAGCAAACGACGAGACGCCAGATGTCAAGGTTGCAGATGATATAGCTGAGACAACATTTGACCCAGGAACATTAGATTATAGTACAACGTATTACTGGCAAATAAACGCAAAAGATGAGCATGGAGCATCCAGTTGGAGTCAGGTTTGGCATTTTACAACTGAAAAAGCACCTGAACCTGATTTAGATTATGAAGGGAGCTTAGGATGGACTAGAGTAAAACGAGGTAAAAAAGTAACAGATAGTTTTATGGTTAAAAATATCGGTGATACAGGTTCAGAGTTGGACTGGGAGATAATTGATTGGCCAAAGGATTGGGGCACCTGGACTTTTACCCCATTAAATGGAGATAATCTCAAACCTGAGGACGGAGCATTTACTGTTAACGTATCTGTCGTTGCACCAAATGAAAAAAATAAAAAGTTCAGCGGAAACATAACAATAGTGAATACAGACAACAGTAGTGATTACTGTCTAATATCAGTCACTCTGTCTACACCAATAAATAAACAAGCACAACGGCCGATTTACAATATATTCCTTCAAATCCTTCAAAAACTTATCCAGCGTTTTCCATTACTAGAGCAGATTTTTTTATTTTTATTCAATAAGATATTAAATCTTCAGTAGACAAACAAAATCTCCAAATAATTGTCCGCAATAATAGATCATTAACATTCATCAATATTTTTCTACATATCAAGAAATCTTCTGCATATATTACATAAGAATTTTGCATTAACTCTGCTTAATTTATTTTACTAAGAAAATGTTATTTAAAATTATATTTTTCTTTTATGTGTCTGATTCCTTTAATTCTTACCGGCATATTGGATTTTCACACTCTTTTAATTGGTTTTTTCTTTGCCATTTACTACTACTCTCATTTTATAATTTCATCAATTGTTTTCTTTATTTCTCCCTCATCAATTTCAACTTCATTACGGTTAATTCTTAATTTTATGGCTCTAGTTTTTAAGTTATCGTGCAACCAAGTTGCAAAAATTGATGAATTTGTTGCAATGTTTCCACTAATTTCTAAAGTGAAATAGAGTGTATCTGGAGCTTCAGTTAAGAATTTTTTAAGAGTCAACTGATATTGTAACGTAGTATTTCTAAATATATCTCTTTTATCTCCCGAACTTATCGATTTTTTACCTAATATATCAGAACTTAATTGTTTATCATATGTATCTACTTCTATGTTAATTTTCATCCTTACCTCCTTTTCAATGTCTTATAACAGCAATTTCTTAATAAAACCTATCTTACTTTAATCAATACTAAAATAATGCTAAAAAAACTATAGATAGAAATTAGGTCATTCATGCCTTTATGGAATGTTAAAGCCTTTGTTTTCCCTAAATTTTTGAAGAATCAAACATAATGATAGTGACAGTGGAAATATCATAAAAAAAAGCTATAATATAATATCCTCTAAGAATAATCGTTAATAACGATACAATCAGAGAAGATATTATCAGGGATAAAATCAAATTATATTGATGGTTCATGAATTAAATCCTTTATTTAAGATTTTAAAACCCTGTTTTGCCTCCTTTTTTAATTCTACGTTTTTTATTTTTCAAACTATCTATTTCTTCGTAGAGGCTGTGCAATTCACTGTAAAGAGAATCTATTTCCATGTTCTTATTTAAATTAAATAATGGATACATAAGTAGAAATATAAAAATAATTACTCCTATAGTTAGCCATAGATGTGTCCAATATGGTGAAAGAATATTTATTGAAATGATTGAAATAACTATAGCTACAAAAACAATAATCCAACCGTTATCACTAATTTTCATTTATGCACCTCCCACAAGCTATAAATTATTATTCAACAATAAATGAAAAATTAAAATTTAAATGTTTGGTATATAAATAATATCGAATGAACATTTTTGTAAAATAATTATTAGTGTCTTTATCCTATTTTGTTTTACTTAGATTATATTCTGCTATTAATCCAATTTACTAACTTTTCAATTCGAAAATTTCAATCTATAAAAATATGGATATTTATATTCGAATCCTCTTTGTTACCATATCTCGCCAATATTCCAGTGAAAGTTTTTTATTAATAAATTCTTTGCCTTTTCCATTTGACATTGTTTTTATAAGCTCTACATAAAAATCTCTTTCAGGGGTTTCTTTTAATCCAGTTCGCCAGTGGGCTCCACATCCTTCACATTCCATTTGAAAAATCTTATGGGTTAGCCAAGAAGTATAAAATACTTTGCCATCACAAAAAGGACAAATTGGTAACTCAACCGATTTTGATAATTTTCCATCTTTTTTTAGCATTTTCCCATCCCTAATTAGAAATTATATAACAATCACTTGTTTAAAAAACCAACACTAATTATACTTTCGTTGCAGTTAAAAATATGCAAGAATGTTGAAATGTTTTAATTAGTTAATTGTTGCTTATATTTCTAATTCTAAATCGTGTATTTTTATATTACCATTCGAAGTTGAAATTGAAATTTTGTTTCCGCCTTCACCGAGTTTTCCAATCCTGTGTTTTTCTTCATCTAATGTTAGATTTAATGATAAGCCAGCAATAGAAATTTCTCCATTTGACGTTGTCATTTCTAAATCAGCGTTTAGGGAGGGGTTAATGTATAATGTGATCGCACCGTTACTTGTTGATATACTAATATTTTCTTGAAAATCTAGTATTTCGGCGTTGATTCCAAGATTGGATGTGTGTAAATTTCTAATTCCGGTTGTTTGTTTAATTTCTATTCTTCCATTGCTTGTTGTTGCCTGTACATAGCCGTCAACTTTTTCTATAATTATTGCGCCATTGGAGGTTTGTGCCGTGATATTTCCTTTTGTATCTGAAATTTGTATGGCTCCATTTGAAGTTTTCACTGTGTCAATAGTGACATAGCTTGGAACCTTGATATTTATATCAACTGTAGGAATGGTAGATCTTTGTCCAGTGTATTCTGCTTCGATTTCAATTATATTATCAATTTCATTAACATTAATTTCGACTTTATCAAGTTCTTCTCTTTCTAAACGAGTTTTTTTAATTGCATTTAAAGAAACTGTGTCACCGTCCCAATTATAGATTTCAATCTGACCATTAATAGTAGTAACCTTCAAAACAGTATTTTCATTTGCTTCATACTCATTGTTGAAGTAATCAGTTGATTGAGGTTCAAAGCATCCGGCTAAACCAACAATAAGTAACATAAAAGTTAGGACAACTATTGATAATTGTTTTTTCATATTATTGCCTCCACCAGTTTAGAGGTTATAAACCGCTTCTTCTTTATAAATATGATAGTTTAATTAATTCTTATATATGTTATCTAGACCAATTGTTTTGATCTAATTTAGAAACATAAATATTTGAGGGACTACAAGTAATTTGAAATTAAAATTATTATTAAATCAGGTAAAAAATAGCCTTCATTTGTCTGACATCCTTATTAGTCAATGTATTATTAAATTTAAATACCTTCCTTTTTTAAGGAAGTTTTTCTCCTTAAAAAGGTGAGTTAAAACAATTTTATTAGCAATGTAGAAGTTATAGTTATTCCTTAAAAATTATGTTTGTTAAAGTTATTACTGTTTAAAGGATTAAATTTATATTGTATTATAATATTACTAATATTACATAATAACTGGAGAAAATTAATATGAAAAATGATTTAATAAAAAAAGGTTTGATATTTGGAATAGCCCTTTTATTTATTGGAACGAACGTTATTGCTACAAATGCATTTAATGAGATAAAATCTAATGATTCTATGCAGTATAAATTGATTAATGATGATTATATAAATTATTTAGGGACTATATATTTTAATTTTAGCAGATTCTCGGTAGATGTTGGATTTAAATATCCTGAAAACACTGATTATATATTTCCAGTAGAAAGTGGTAACTATACATTAAATTTTACAGTAGAACTTAATATAACTTCACAGAAAAAATTATTCCTTTCACGAGGAGCTTTAACTTATGCAAAAATTAGTACAGATGATACTCCAATTTGGATGGCTGTTGGGATTAATGCTATCCGTGGCGAAATGATAAAGGCTTGGACTATTAAGGACATTGAACGAAATTATAATGACCCTCCAATTAACGGAATGGAAAATGTAAACCTTTCAATTATTTTACAGGGTAGAGGTTTTCCATTTGGATTTTTAAAGCCTGAAAAAACATCCTTTAAAATTACAGCATATTTTGCAGAGGAATAAACCTTTTAATTCTTTTATTTAATATTTAGATTCATAAGTAAATATTAATATATATTATAGAAATTATAGATGAAAGCTATTTTAAAATCTCCAATTGGACAGTATAATTCCAAGTTTATTTAAGTTATTTTCTTCTGATGAACATTGGGGTAATTTAAAAATTGAATATTTATTAATTCATTTTAAGAATTTCTAATGTATGTACATAATTACAAATAGTAAAGTTTATATAACAAAATGTAATATATACTATACATAGGAGTATTAATATGAAAAGAAAAAAATTTAAACATTATTCCCTTGTTACAACAATAGCTGTAGGGGTTATAATTGGATGGTCTGCAATAAAAGGAGAACTTACAATAGCATTAGTTGCAGTGGTTATCGGAATGATAATTCTTTATATTCTAAAAAGCAGAGTCAAACAGGTATTAGAAGATGAAAGAGTTTACAGAATAAGTGAAAAAGCGTCACGTAGAACAATACAATTAGTTGGCACAACAACTGCACTACTTGGTCTTTCTTTAATTGGATTAAGTAGAAGTGGATATCTAGAACTATCTGAACTTGGTTTTTCATTGGCATATTTTGCAACAGCATTACTAATGGTATATATGATATTCTATAGTTACTATGCCAAGAAAATGGGAGAGTAACAATATATGAAGAATAAACTCAAGGTATACAGAGCGATACACGATTTAACACAAGAGGAACTTGCAGACAAGTTGAAAGTCACAAGACAAACTATACTAGCAATAGAAAAGTGTAAATATGACCCTTCATTAGAATTAGCGTTTAAAATAGCGGAGCTTTTTGATGTAAAAATTGAAGACGTGTTTCAATATAAAGAAAGATAAAACTAATATGTCCAAACTTCCATTTTTTACCAGTTTATAAGATTTCAGATCTCTTTGATAAAATGGTTCATAGATCTAAAAAATATATATAGCAAAATTTACTTACATTTTATTAATAATATTATCAGATAATAAATTCCCTATTGCTATTATTTATTAAGCTAATAATGAATATAAACATATTGCCGAAATATTTAAATCATACATGTCTTTTTATAATTATATTTTTAATTTAAGGGAGTCAAGAGAATGAGATATAAAATTTTAACCCTGTTAGTCATTATGTTTGTCTTATTAGCCGGATATGTAAGTGCAATCAATAGTAATTATCAACGTCATAACAACATCGTGATGAACACAAATGAACTTGAGATTGAAGTCATTAATGGAGGAATTGGTATTAAAGCTATAATAAGAAATAACGGCGACATAAATGCTACCAATATTAAATGGAGCATTCAGTTGAGTGGAAGATTAATTATTCTTGGGAAAAAAAGCTCTGGTGAAATACCAATCCTTCAACCTGATCAAACTAAAACTGTAGCAATTCCTTTGACTTTTGGATTTGGGAAAACCACTATTACAATCCGTATAGAATTCGACACAATAGATAATACAGAACGAACAGCACAAGGCAAATTAATAGCATTTTTTATTAGAATTTTACCTGGCGATTCTGATGCATTAATTGCTCAACTAGAAAGAGTTGCTCAAGGCTTTAAATCTCCAACGGTATTAACACATTCGGGTGATGGTACAAATCGACTCTTTGTTGCAGATCTTAGTGGTAAAATATTTATAATTGAAAACGGTAAATTGTTATCAGATCCCTTTTTAGATCTTTCAGATAAAATAGTTAAATTGAATCCCATTTATGATGAACGAGGGCTATTAGGGCTTGCCTTCCACCCAGAATATGAAAATAACGGTAGATTCTTTGTTTACTATAGTGCTCCAAAATCTGGCGAAGGAATTGACCATGAAAGTATCATCGCTGAATATCAAGTCTCTGAAAAGCTTAACATAGCTGATCCTGACTCTGAGCAAATTATTATGAGGATTGATCAACCTGAATCAAATCACAATGGAGGTCAACTTGCATTTGGACCTGATGGCTACCTATATATTGGATTAGGCGATGGCGGAGGTGCAGGAGACCAACATGGTGAAATAGGCAATGGACAGGACATCAACACTTCACTTGGTTCAGTATTAAGAATCGATGTTGATAACGGAACCCCTTACAGTATTCCACCTGACAACCCATTTATTGGAACCTATGGTCTTGATGAAATTTATGCTTATGGTTTTCGGAACCCCTATCGATTTTCTTTTGATATGCAAACCAACAGATTATTCCTTGCGGATGTAGGTCAGGACAAATGGGAGGAAATCGACATAGTAGAAAATGGAGGCAATTATGGATGGAGGATTTTAGAAGGAACACACCCATATGATCTAACTTTAGCTGAACTCTTAGGTATAGATATTGATAAATTAAATGAAACAATACACGAGTATAGTCATTCAGTTGGACGATCTATTATCGGTGGTTACGTTTATCGAGGTATAATTTCACCTACCCTTTATGGAAAATATGTATTTGCCGACTGGAGTAAAAATTTTATACTGCCCCGAGGTAAACTCTATTACCTGGAAGAAATAGAGCCTAACACCTGGCAACGGTTTGAATTTAGGCTTACCAATGACAAACCGCTTAAGCGTTTTATTCTTGGCCTTGGTGAAGACGAAAATGGAGAACTATATTTATTAACAACTAGAACACCTGGTTCGCTCTTAAAATCAGGTGAAATATGGCACATAAGTGCAGGAGGTGAAATGAAATGAAATTGATGAAAATAAGTGTGATTTGTGTAATAATGATATTAATTTCACTACTGATAGGTGTATAATCTGCAGCGCACCCACCTGGATTTGTAAAACCGAAATATAAAGAAAATTCTCTAAAAGTAACCATTATACATTTTTCCATCTCTCCTTTCCGATCACATTACGTCTATAAAATAGAAATTGAAAAAAATGGACAAGATTACCTAGTAGAAACCTATGAAAAACAACCTCGATTTATCTTTTTTTCATATGTTTATACAGTAGAAGCTGAGGTAGGAGATGTACTTACAGTGACGACATACTGCAGTCTCTTCGGTCAAAAATCAAAAACAATTACAGTATAAAATTTACTACTTTAATTTCCAAAATATTGTAAAGCCGATTGTATAGGATTATAATAAATTCAAATTTAGGGGTTGAAGAACTATCTGAAGCAATATTTCCGCCATTGATACTTATCTACCTTATTATCTAACCACCATTAACACATCAGCTGTAGCTTCTAAAAACCCCTAACTGTTGTAACTATTTGATAGTATTAATATAATTAATAAAATTTGATCTACTAGGTTGAATTGTATAGTAAAATCAAGTTGACATCTTTTAACCTATTTCTATAATATAATTCAAGGGGTTAGACGTGTTCTATCTCGGGGGAATAATATACATTCTCGTATATTTTTTATATCTAATAACTCCATTAAGAATCGTTCTATTCCAAAACCAAAACCACCATGGGGTGGCATACCATATTTAAATGCGTTTAGATAGGATATAAAATCTTTTGGATTTAAACCACATTTTTTCATCCTTTCTTCTAGTAATTTCAAATCATGTATTCGTTGACTTCCTGACGCTATTTCAACACCTTTGCATGCTAAATCAAAACCTCTTGAGTACTCATCTCCCTCAGGCATAGTATAAAATGGTTTTGATTCAAGAGGATACCTTGTAATAAAATAAAACTCAATTCTATCCTGATCCATTATTTCACCCAGTAATCGTTCATCATCAGTACCAAGATCTTGACCCCACTCTATTACAGATTTTCTAGCCTGTAATTTAGGGATTATTTCATCATAGGTGATTCTTTTAAAAGGTAATTTTGGTACAGAGATTTCTTTATTTAGATATTCTAATTCATTTTTACATTCGCTTGCTTTTTTCCACATTCTATGAACAAGATTTTCCAAAATATTCATTACTTCTTCTTCATTGTTTATAAATGCCATTTCTAAGTCCACAGCTGTAGATTCATTAAGATGTCTTCGAGTATTATGTTCTTCAGCACGAAAATACCAAGCGATTTCATAAACTCTGTCAAAACCTGTTGCCATTAAATTTTGTTTATATAATTGTGGTGATTGGACAAGGAAAGCATCTTTTTCAAAATATTTTAACTTGAAAACATCTGTTCCTCCTTCAGAAGAACTTGCTGTAATTTTTGGTGTATGTACTTCGATAAATCCTTGAGATTGGAGATATTCATGTACAGCTGTAATTACAGTGTTTCTTATAGTAAATATTGCCTGACTTTTCTGCTTTCTAAGATCAATAAATCTATTATCTAATCTTGTGTCAAAATCCGCTTCTACCTTATCAACAACGCCTAGAGGAAGAGGTGTTTCTGCAATAGATAAAACTTCCAAAGACGTAGGTAAAATTTCGTATTTATTTCTAACCTTTTCATTTTCCTTACATAAACCTTTTACAGAAATTACTGATTCCCTTGAAAGTGATGTAAATTTTTTAAATAATTCTTCATTGTCTTTTTTCAAAATAGTTAATTGTAGTGTGCCTTTTTTATCACGCAGAATAATAAAAGCAATTGATCCTAAATTTCTTATATCTTCAATCCAACCTGCTACTGTTATTGATTTGTTATAGTCTTTTTTTGCTACATCTTTTGAATAGTGACTTCTATACATAGGATAAACCTATCCAAATAGTGAATTTAGTCTTTTTGAAATAAAAGATATCATTTCGCGAAGATTTTTATTATTATCCCAAGTTTTAACCATACTATTAAGACTGTTTTTATCTAAATTAATTAGTTCCTGTGACCACTTCTTGATATTTGGAATTGCACGAATTACATTATCAACAATTGTAATATTCGCAGTTTGTGCTGTTCTAGACAAGGGATTTAAATCTATGGTAATAACCATTTTATTCATTTTTTTCAATGCTTGGCATCTGTCTCCATCTTCTAATGGAACAAGAACAACATCAGCTGAATATATCCCTTGTTTATCACATAAGGCACGATTATGTTCTATACCGGGAATTTTTGCATCTGCCTTTTTACCATACACCTTTTTTGCACCTTTATCTATCAATTCTTTTGAGATTTTTTCTACACGGTTTTTAGTCCTATGAAAAAGGTTGACTTCAATTTTTGCATTAGTAATCTCTGCTAAATCTATGCATTCCTCTGCAACTAAAGCAACTACGTTGCCATTTATGGATATTACAGGGTTTTTTGCACAAAGCAATGCTGCCGATGCAACTTTCTCAGCATTATTTGCTATATTATGTGTTTCTTCTCCTAATAAGTAATCAAAAGCTTCACCCCTACCATGAGCTATTAATCCAGTTTCATGAACTATGCCTTTTTTCATAGCATTTGAAATTTTTTCTCTTGTTACGAGAGATTCATAACGAGGGTGATTCTTTGGTATTTCTTCCATGATCAATAATAAAACAATAATAAAACATTTTTTAAAAGGTTATTTACGAATTAATTAAGTAAGAATTGAGTAAAATAACGTATTAACCGTACATACTAGGTTGAGGTATTTGGCTTGCACCAGATACTACTGGTTTAGCTTGTTTATGGAATTTCTGAAGTTGTTTTTCGATGCGTTCTGCTTCATCATAAAGTGGTACAACATTTATTTCCACACCAATAATTGTGGCTATAACATTTATTGCTGATGCAGCAGCTCGTGCATCTGGATAATTAGGATGCGCTTCTGCTAATATTGATATCACATCTATGTTCTCATGTTTCCCTTTGTTGAGCATTACTCCTGAAACTCCAGCTATTATACCATTTTTAAATTGTGGGATTTTCATTTTTTGAAGTAATTGCCTAGCATTTTCTGTAGATCCAATTGCGTAGGCATCAACTATTTCCTCGTTGTTGGAAGCTTTACCTTCAACCACCATGCCCTCTGGAGATATCAGGAGCTTACATTTCTTCTTTTTAACCCAATCTATTATCGCGTTGGATAATGAATTAATTAAGTTTGGTTTAGGTTTGAATTCTGAAACAAAAACAACAATCTTTTTCCCTGTTTCTAAGCTCCCAGCATATATTCTTACAGGAGATAATGGCTCACCTGTATGTACAACTGAAAGTGTTGGAAAATATGGTGAATTTAGGGCTCCAACTTGTTTAAGACCCAATGCATCTATTGAATAGTTTGCAACAATAGTACTGACTAAACCAATAGATGGAAAACCAGCAATAACTATTGCATCACGAAGATCTATTTCTTCAAAGTCTATTATTTCAACATCTTCCAAGCGCGTCACCAACTGCTAACCCTTAATATGTTTACTTACATTTAAAACTAATTGGTAAAAAAATTATTATTTCTACAAGAGCTTTATAGAATAAAAAAAATGTAAAAAGGAAATAACTATTTTACTATTGCACATGTTTCGTTGCTGTAATCTGATTCGATTTCACTGCCCTCACATGTTTTATATGCAGTGACAACATAACAGAAGGTTTGTCCTGTTTTGAGGCCTCGATCTTTGTACGTTGCATCTGACGTGCTGTCTTTATATGTATACTTACCGTTTTGTGAATAGTAAATATTGTATCCCTCTGCATCAATTACCGAGTCCCATGTTAATGTCACACTTCTTTTTCCACCCGTGGCAACTAGGTTTTGTGGGGGATCTATTGTACATGGGGGTGCTGGAGCTTCTCCAATTAGGTCCATCATTATGGGTTCGCATCCACCATTATGAAGCCAGAGATCCCAGATAGCATTGCCCCAACCTTTTGTATTGGAAAAAAATGGGTCATTTTGTATGATATATGCTTCAGATTCACCTGAAGGTGTTGGGGTATATAGTGTACCTCCAACTCCATTTATCTCATCTCTAAGAAATTCTATATATTCTTTAGAAGTAGTTTGGTAGTAGAGAGTTGCATACCATGAAGTGGTGTCTGCAGGTTTTGAAATCGTTACCTCATCATAACCACCAGCGTATTCTTCAGTTGAAAAGTAGTCAGGTGCATCGACGCCGTTCCATCTAGGTTGTGCAATTCTAGTATACATCTCTTCGGATGTATCAAATCCCTTTGGTGGAATTCTATTATCCTTGTAACGGTCTGTTGCAAGAGCAAAATGAAAACTCTTTTCTTCTCCTGTTAGGTTACTTGACATCTCAGCTTCCCAGACAAGCGTCTCTATTTTCGTGGTGAAGTCGCCTCCAGAGACATAGATTTCATTGCTATTGGAATCCAGAGTCGTTACTAGTGGTTCATAAGGATTGATCTCCCCTATTTGGTCACCAGTGGAATTAAAAAACTTGACGTTGAGATACATTCTTCTGCCTTCAGGGAATCCAGAGATTAGTTTATGTCCCCCGTTATTTTGAATTTTCAGGGTAATGGAACTTTCGTCCTCACTCTCAATAGTAAGGTTTGCGGCCATTTGTAATTGCTGGATAGCTCGATCTGATCCTGCTAATAAAGCATCAGCGTAGCCTTGAAGCCCTGTTACATCGATCTGGGCACCTTCGTACTTTAGGCCAGAGAGAATATTATAATTATATTGATCATACACGGTTCCAGATTGATCAACTGTCGCGAGTATCTTAGATATCCATGCATTACCTCCCGTAAGATCATGCAACGGGAGATCATCTCTAGTAGGTGCACCTCTCTTGTTGCAGCCTTGCCCGGTTACATCTCGCATATGGCAATCTTGACACTTATCTGCCCATTTAACTCCAGGAATTTCTGTTGTAGCTCCACCACTTCCATAATCACTCAGAAGAAATTCGCTGGTGGTCCTTTCAACATGGAAATAGCTAGATGCAGTTTGTTTTTCAGGAATATCTGATTCTAGCACCATACTAGCAAGGACTGGATTTGATACATCGTGGCATGTTGAGCAGAAGCTTTTACTTTTATGGTAACGTGAATAGTATACCTGATGTCTTGCCACTGGATCAAAAAATGGTCCACTTTTAGCGTTCCCAGAATCTACGAAGTATTGGCCTGATGCACTTTCTATATAATTTGGTAAATTTCCATCTCCATAATATGTTGGAAGGTTTGTAGTAATATTCAAAAAGGATGTGCCATTAAAGAGAGTTAGCGTACTTAGCTCTTGAAGATCTCTATTGTATGTATCTTGTGCCATAGATTGTGCTGTTGGATCATTATCTGGTGGAACATCTGGTTGACCTAATTCAGAAAAAGGATCAATCATTCGATGGCAAAAATCACACTGCACACCCCAGAAATCATCGGTTCTTAAATCCTGTGTGTTCGTGGGATCACTTCTTCCTTCAAGCCATCCAGTAGGGGAATGACATCTTATACAGAGATCACCCGCATTAGGATTACCAGCAACCCAAATAGAGTCTTGATTTGCAACCGTAAGGCATGCCAACCATAACGGGTCTCGTGCAGCCTGAGCCATCATCGAACCTCGCCATGTGTAAGATGGCTCTACACCGGGATTGTATCCGCCATGGCAATTATCACATTTATTGGGTGACTCAAAAGTTCCTGCTCCCAGGGGTTGAGTTCCTGGCATAAACAAATTATGATCATCCACAACAGGTAAAGGAGTCCATGCAAGTGTTGCTTGTACTAGTAGAACAATACCAATCAATGCCAGCATAAATACAATAACATTTAATTTACTAACCTTCATTTATAGCCTCCTTCATTTCATTAATTATTGAAGCTTAAATACTCCCTAAAAGCTGAATAAAATTAACATTAATTAACTTTTCGTCATAAATATTAATTATTCAATATATTACTATATAAAAGAAAAAAGAAGGAAAAAATATATATTAGATTATCCCTTAACAACTCCTAAAGGAATTAGTTTTGCTACTTTCATTGAAATTCTAGCACCGTGTGTTACATTTACAACTTCACTAACATTTTTATAAGCACTTGGTGCTTCTTCAGCCATAACTTTCCAGCTAGCAGGGTGAGCATATATACCTTTTTTTTGTAATTCATTCTTTACAGCTTCACCACGCCATGTTCTTATCGCTTGGTTTCTAGACATAACTCTTCCTGCACCATGGCACGTTGAGCCAAAAGTTTCCTCAGCTTCATTTGTTCCCTTAAGCAGGTAACTTTCTGTTCCCATATCACCTGGTATCAATACTGGTTGACCGATATCCCTATATTTCAATGGTATCTCACTTTTTCCAGGGCCAAATGAACGGGTCGCCCCTTTTCTATGAACATAAACGTCTCTTTTTTCACCATCTACTTTGTGTTGTTCAAATTTTGCAATATTATGGCAAACATCATAAACTATACCCATGTCTAAATCTTCGGCTTTTTGTTGGAGGACTCTTTCAAAAGATTCTCTAACCCAATGAACTATCATTTGCCGATTGCACCAGGCGAAATTTGCAGCACAAGCCATAGCTTTAAGGTAATCTTGTGCTTCCTTTGATTCAACAGGAGCACAGGCAAGTTGTTTATCAGGAAGCCATATATTATAATTCTTGACAGCTTGTTCTAGCACCCGTAAATGATCAGAACAAACTTGATGACCAAAACCTCTAGAACCAGTATGAATCATGACCATTATCTGTTCTTCATCTTTTACACCAAATGTTTTTGCAGCTTCTGGATCATAAATCTTTGCTACTTTTTGTATTTCAAGAAAATGATTTCCCGCTCCCAATGAACCTAATTGGGGCGCTCCTCTTTGTTTAGCTCTCTCAGAAACTTTAGTATTATCTGCATATTCAAGGCATCCTTTTTCTTCTAAAAATTCAACATCTTCTCTCCATCCATACTGATTTTCTACCCCCCAACGAGCCCCTAACTGTAAAACGTCATTTAACTCCTTTCTACTCAGACGAACCTTTGCTTTTGAACCAAGGCCAGAAGGAACGTTTTTAAACATTTCATCAACAAGTGCTTGGATTTTTTTTTGATCTAGATCTTTTATGTGTAAATTTGTTCGAACTAACCTAACCCCGCAGTTAATGTCAAATCCAACTCCACCGGGAGATAAAACTCCTTCCTCGGCGTCAGTAGCTGCAACACCTCCAATGGGAAAACCATATCCCCAATGAATATCAGGCATTGCGAGAGATTTTCCTACAATTCCTGGAAGTGTTGTCACGTTTGCAGCTTGTTCTGGAGCATTGTCTTTACGGATAAATTCAATCATACTATCGCTAGCATAAATTACAGCAGAAGTCTTCATGTTTAGATTATTTTTTTCACCCTTATAGTTAGATGGAATCTCAAATCTAAAATCAGCAATTTTATTTAATGGACCATTCCAGACCATAATAACCAAATTAATAATGTAAAAAACTATTTATAAATATTTAATAGAAAATTTATGTTTTCTTTCTAAGATAAGGTACTTTTGTCCTTTTATTAATTTTTACTACATAATCAGGTGGTAAGGAAATAGCTTTTCCTACATCAGGCTTTTTTTTGCTAAAAAAATGCACAGTCCTTTTTTTATTGCCAGATGTTTCTACTTCTTTTTCATAAAGAATATAATCACCCTGTTTGTAAGGTTTCTTGGAATCCTGAATAATTTTAGGTTTCTGTTGCTTATATATCTCATAAGATTTCCATTCGGTAATTTCTTCTTCCTTAGGTGTTCTTTTAGATGCTTTTATTACTTTTTTAACAGCTTCTTTTTTTGGTTTTATTTTCCTTTCCTTTTTTTTAATCTCGGTTTTAGGTTTAGTAGCAGATATTTTTTCTTCTTTTATTTCATAAGAAGTCCATTCAGTTAGTTCTTCATCTTCATCAAAAACCTGTGGAGCAAGAGTTTTTTCTTTTTTTAACTTTATTTTTTCCGCTTTTTGTTTAGGTTTAACTTTTTCTTTCTTGGCAACTTTTTTTACTTTTGTTTCTTTTTCTTTAGCTGCAATAACTGCTTTTCTTTCTTCGATTTTTCTTAATCTTTCTTCTTCTTTTTCTCTTAGTCTAAGCTCTTTTTTCTTTCGTTTTGCTTCGCGTTTTTTTTCCTTTAATTCAATTAATGCATTTTTTTCTGCGATTTTTTTCAATCGTTTTTCTTCTTGTTCTTTTTCTTTAGTTTCTTCTAATGCTTTTTTTGCCTCTATCTGTTTTAACTTTACTTCTTCTTTCTTTTTCAATCTAAGCTCTTTTTTCTTTAGTTTAAGTTCAGGTTTTTTTTCTCTTTCACGCTCTTTTTTCTTAGTTTCAATCAAATCTTTTTTTGCTTCACGTTCTTTTTCTTTTTTTTCCATTAGTGCCTTTTTTTCTGCGATTTTTTTCAATTGTTTTTCTTCTTGTTCTTTCTCCCAGGATTCCTCTAATGCTTTTTTTGCTTCAATTTGTTTTAATCGTTCCTCTTCTTTTTTCTTTAATTTTAGTTCTTTTTCTTTTCTTTTTAGTTCAAGTTTTTTTTCTCTTTCAGCGATTCTTCCTTCGCGTTCTTTTTTCTTAGCTTCTATCAGTTCTTTTTTTGCCTCTATCAATCTCAAACGTCGTTCTTCCTTCTCTTTTTTTCTAGCAACCTTTGCTTCTTCTTTTTCTTTTTTTCTTTTTTCCTTTATTTCTCTTTTTATCTGTGCCTTTTCCTCTTTTTTTGAAATTAAAGACACTGGTTCTTCTGTTTTTAATATTTCATCCCGTTCTATAACAGGCTTTTCTTCTGGTGGTTTTTCAGTTGGTTTAGCAATTCCTTCACGGGTTTCTTCATCTTTTACAAGTTCCCAAGTAGAAATTTTTTCTTTAGTTTCCTCAATTGGAGCTTTAGGTTCAACTTTTTCCTCAATTTCTTCAAATGTTTCTTCAAAGATAGGTTCAGATTTAACTTTTTTTCCGATTTCTTCTTCTAATTTTTCTTTACCTTCTTCCTCAACTGGTTCCCAAGTGGAAATTTCTTCTTCAGTCTCCTTAACAACAGGCTGGGTTTTATCCTCTTTTTCCCCTGTTTTTTTCTTAGTTTTTAATTCCCTTAAAATATCTTTTTCGCTTTCTTTTGCACTAATTTTTATTTTTTTATCGATATCTTCTGTTTCCTTCTTTTTTAATTTATCTTCTTCTCTTTTCTTCTTTTTTCGTTCGTGTTCTTTGAGAAAAGAGGAGATTCGGAGTTTAAGCGCTTCCTTTTTCAAAATAGGTTTTTCTATCTTTTTTTCTTCATACGCTGGTTCTTCTTTAAACTCTTCAGTAAACTCAATTTTTTCTTCTTTTATTGATTCATCGGCTATAGATTGCCAATCAGGGATTTTTTTTTCAGTTTTATGCTTAGGCCTTTGAGGTTCTAGTTCCTCATCTGTGATTTTAAACTCTTTTAATTCCTGTTTAGGCAATTCTTTACTAATTGTAACAGAAGGTTCTGGAACGGGTAGGAATACCTCCTCTTTTTTGGATACATCTTCTGAAATTTTATCTTCCTTGATTTCTTTTTCTTCTATTGCCTTAAATTCAGGAAGTTCTTCAGTAATATCTTCCTTGATTTGGTCTTTTTCAGAAGGTTCTGGAACTGGTAGAAACACTTCTTCTTGTTCTTTTTTCTTTTCCTTAGGTATCACTTCTAAAAATTCACGGGATGAAACTTCAACCTTCTCGATTTCGAAAAGTTCTTCATCTTCAAAAAGATCTTTTTTAGGTAGTTCTTTTTTAATTTCTTTTATAGGCTTTTCTTTTTCTTCTTTTTTAATTTTTGGTAAAACGATTTTTTCTTCTTTTGGATGTATAGTAACTCTTGGCTCTAAATTATCATATTTCTTAGATAAAAAATCAGATGGTGAATATTTAATACCAATTTTTGTAAATTCGCCAGATAATCTTTTACGTATTGACTCTAAATTTTTATTCTCTTGATAGCCATGTTCTTTAAGTTTTGGGTCAAGAGGATTATCTAAAATTTGACGTAAAATATTAATGTCGTCAATTTTAGACTTTTTATCTTTGGGCATGGTATCATATACCGCTACAAAGTATAAGGTTAGTCATATATTAATAAATTTTCCTTTATCACCTATTTACTATAATTTTTTATCTGTTTAAGCCATTTTATAATCTAAAAAAATTATTAAGTAAGTAATCCATTAGTTCATTTTTGATGTCTATGGCTTTTAAGAATAGAGATTTAATTTCAATTAAAGATTTATCTAAACAAGAAATTACCGCTATAATTAACTATGCAAAGAATATGGTACCTTACGCTAAAGGAGAAAAACATACTGATATATTAAGGAAAAAAATCTTATCAACTTTATTTTTTGAACCAAGTACTAGAACACGTCTTAGTTTTGAAAGTGCAATGAATAGATTAGGTGGACGTGTTATAGGTTTTGCCGAACCAAGTGCAACCTCACAGAAAAAGGGTGAGAGTCTTGCAGATACAATAAGAATGGCTGATTCATACGGTGATATTATTGTAATACGGCATCCTCAGGAGGGAGCGGCGCGTTTATCTGCGGAGTTTGCTAAATCACCGGTATTAAATGCTGGAGATGGAGCTGGGCATCATCCAACACAGTGCCTGTTGGATTTATTTACTATAGTTACAGAAAAAAAGAAGATAGAAGGAGATAAAATTGTACTACTTGGAGACTTAAAATATGGAAGAACTGTTCACTCATTATCTTATGCACTATCCATTTTTGGTGCAGAGTTAACTTTTGTTTCTCCTGAAAGTCTAAAGATGCCGAAAGAGGTTATCAACGAATGTAAAGAATTGGGATCAGAACCGATAAGTACAACTAACCTAGAAAAAGCAATAAAAGATGCAGATGTTTTGTATGTTACAAGAATTCAAAAAGAACGATTTCCTGATGCGGAAGAGTATAACCAAGTGGTTGGAACATATAAAGTTGATTTAAATCTTTTAAAGCTAGCAAAAAAGGATTTAATTATTATGCACCCTTTACCTAGAGTAGTAGAAATAGACCCTGCAGTAGATAAAACACCTCATGCAGTTTATTTCAAGCAAGCGTTTAACGGTGTCCCTGTTAGAATGGCGTTACTTTCACTAATTTTGGGAGGAAATAAAATATGAAAAAACTGAAGATTACCCCAATTAAAAACGGAACTGTTATTGATCATATTAATCCAGGTTTTGCCGTCAAAGTATTGCATATATTAAGAATTCCAGAATCCACTTCTTCAGTTGTAAGTGTAGCAATGAATGTAAAAAGTAAGATTGGTAAGAAAGATATTGTAAAAGTTGAGAATCGAGAATTAGATCCTAAAGAAGTGGACAGAATTGCATTAATTTCCCCTAAAGCTACTATCAATATCATAAGGGATTATGAAGTGGTAGAAAAACATAGAGTTAGATTGCCAGATGAAATTATTGGTATTGTCAAATGCTCAAATCCTACTTGTATATCAAATGCTAAAGAACCTGTTGAAAGCAGATTCTTATTAGTAAAAGATGACCCCCCAAGTATTAAATGCTATTATTGTGAAAGAGAAACAGAGGACATTGCTGAAAGAATTATTTAATTTCTTCAAGGATTTCTTTTGCCCTATCTAGCTTTATTTTCTTTTCTTTTATCATCTGTTCTGCAACTTTATCTATTTGGTCTTCTTTAGCACCAGCCATAACTGCAATGTTTTTTGCATGAAGAGACATGTGTCCTTTTTGTATACCTACTGTTGATAATGCGAAAACAGCAGCAAAGTTTTGGGCTAATCCAAGACTAGCAACTATTTCTGCCAATTCCTGGGCAGTGGATACACCAAGTATTTTTCTGCAAAGTCTCGCCTTTGGATGCATACTTGCAGCACCACCAACTATCCCTATTGCAAGAGGTAATTCAATTTCACCTACAAGATTTCCATTATTATCCTTATAATAGGTAGTTAGTGAAGTATATTGACCGTTTCTAGCTGCATAGGCATGAGCTCCTGCTTCAATTGCTCTAAAATCATTTCCAGTTGCTATTATTAAGGAGTCAATACCATTCATAATTCCTTTATTATGTGTTGCAGCTCTATAAGGATCAATAGATGCAAGTGTATAGGATTCAATGAAAGCATCTATAACTGATTCCCCACCCATTTTTTCTCTATCAAAAATAGCTTTTGCCTTTACTAATCTTTTATCTGCAAGATTCGAAATAATCTTCAATCTTACTTTTCCAGTCGTTATTTCTTCGAGCATTGGCGCTACTGCTTCACACATAGTATTAACCGCATTTGCACCCATTGCATCACGAACGTCGACAATTAAATGAGTCACTATCATTTTTCCTAGAGGACTGTCGAGTATTCGAACCTCTAAATCTTTTGCTCCCCCACCTAAATTCACAAGAATTTTATCTTGGGCATTTGCTAGATTTAAAATCTCTTTTTTATGATCTAAAATTTTTTGAGCAGCTCCTGCTATATCTTTTATATTTAATATTTGTAATTGACCTATCATTAAAGGTTTTGTAGATTCAGTGGTGAAACCGCCTTTTACCCTTGCTATTTTGGCCGCATTACTTGCTGCGGCAATAACACTTGATTCTTCAATAGCCATTGGAACAAGATAATCTTTGCCGTTAACTAGAAAATTAACTGAGATACCAAGTGGTAATTCAAATGTTCCTAACACATTTTCTATCATTCTATCTGCAGTATTTATGTCCAGACATGATGACAATATCTTTGTTTCGTCATTAGTTAAATTAGAAAAATTTTTTACAAATTCTAAACGCTTTTTAACTGGTAATTTATAAAAGCCTGAAACTTCAGATGATTTTTTACTGATTGTCATATTATTAATGCCTCCAAATTTAGCTTCCCAGAAAACAGTTCAGTGTTATAATAATTATGTCATTAGATTTCGTAAATTGACGAAATTATATTTCAATTTAATAATCGATTTTTTTCAAATCTTAAAAATTATTTAATATACAATTTAAGTTTGTTAATTGTTTTTTTAAAATCTTTTTTACTATTGACTAATAATTTGAAAAATATTGGAGTATAAAGATTACTTTAGACTATAATTAAGAATAAAAATACAATTCCATTTTCAGTTTTTTTATGGATAGTACCATCTGGCATCTCTACTGTGAATACTACATCAGTTCTACCAATACCAAATATTCTTTTTGAGCTTATGTTGAGCTCTCCTTCAGGAGGTATATTATTTATTGTTCCTGAAGTTTGATACCCTCGTAATATAAATCCACCAATTAAATTAATATTCCATTTTACATTAATGGCCTCACCTTTTCCAACATTTTTCAAAGCAACTTTGATTTTAAGTATTCCTCCTTTTATATTACCAATTTCAATTGACGGTTTTACTATATTTATTATTGAAGGTTGTGACCAGTTACTCTCGGTATTAACGATATCTTTTGCTTTTACTTTTATTTGGAATTCTCCACTTTGATTCCAAATATGACTTGCAGAAGCTATTTTGCTCTGTGAGTATGGACCTATCCACTCACTTAAGTTTCCATCGCCCCAATCCCACATATAATAAATTTGATCATTATCAGTATCTGTTGTTGTGGTGTAAAAAGTATATTCAACTCCTGCAGCTCCATCATTTGGACCAGATGGTGGTTCTGGTGTTTCTGGTGGATTATTCAGTCTAGTTATAAAATACCATAATGGCCCAGTTGTTGAAGTATTATAATTATCCCAGGCTATAATCCTCCAATAATATGTTTTTGAAATATTAAGTTTTCCGGGGTCATATGTTGTATTGGTTTGATTGCTAACAACCTTAGGTGGTGGATTTGCATTGCCAAAATAGATATCATATGTCAATGGGTCACCTTCTGGATCACCGCCTTTCCATAAGAGATCAACATTAATATCAACACCATTTGATCCATTTGCTGGATAAGGATCGTTTGGTTCATAGGGGGGTTGATTAGATATATTTGCAGCTACGGTTTCATCTACATATCCATTAATACTATTATACACTGCTAGTATTACTTGGATATTATGAGCGTTAATATCACCAAAATCATTACCATGTTCATCCCCATGCTCATTTCCATTCCAATTTGTACTATTTATATAACTCCCTCCAGCACTTATTGTAATATTCTCATCAAAAGCGAAATCTAAAAATCCAAAATGAAATGGATCTCCTTCAGCAGTTTTATATCTGGAGGCAATTTCAGTTATAAAAGCTTTAATGGATCCATTATACTGGGTAGCTTCATTATTTTGAATAGTTGTAGTAACATTTATTGTTGCATTTCCCAACCAGGATAATGTTAGATTAGCAGTAATATTTACTACTGTTCGATTTCCACAATTATTGAAGGCATCAGGAATTTCTTCAGTGTGATTACCTTCAATTCTTAGATAATCCCCATCAAATATGGATGTAGGATAAGTAACTATTCCATATTCACTGTCCCAATCGTATGCTTTTCGATTTAGAACATCTCCATTTTTATCATATACTATCATAGATGAATATTGAAAATCGTATTCTCCAGAAATATATGCATTGTAGATTTCTTGATTCCAACTGTGACAAGGCCCGCAGCCTTGAGTAAGTGCAATTCCGGCAAAAACAGTGTGTGAATAATCAGTTTCATCTAAGATATTTATTGATGATTTAGATATTATTTTTGTAGATGATATTCCTGCTGTAAAAATTAAAAAAAGAATAATGCCAATTAAGGGATAAATAAATTTCTTTGACATTTTTTCCCAATTATATTATATTGTAGTTTCATATATATAATTATTTATAGTGAACTTATTTTTTAATAATTTTATGATAATAATTTAGTTTAACCAAGAATTTTAAATAAAAGGAATTATAAGTATCAGATATCCTAATAAAAATGGTAAATAATTATTTTATTGAATCAAAAAATCTTAAAATTATTTTTTTAAAAAGATTAAATCATTTATAGATTCTCTTGTTTTTACCGCAATACCACAGTTAAAAGAAAGCATTTCTTTTTGATTCAGTAGACATCTTCCTACTGCAAGTAGCTTATCTTTTTCATCTACTATTAAACATTCATCAAATGGTCTTAAACAACTATCACAATATTTTACAAACTTTGCAAATACGCTTTTTCCATCCATTATGAAAGGAACTGCATCTTCTTTCACAACAACTCGTAAACTTGGATGTTTGAAGTAACCATGTAATAAAATTCCACCAAAAATTTTTAAGGTAAACATACCGTCGGAAGCACGCATTGATAAAATGTGTCTTTCATTACGATAAATGTTGCGAATCTTACCTGTTTTTTTGGATTTGACTATCTTAATTTTTCCTTTAAACAATGCTTCTGAAGCATTTTTTCCGAACTGTATTTCTGAAACAGCAGAAATTCTTCTCAAATCCATGTTTAGTACTTTTTTTAATTGTTTTTCCAGTTCAATTTGAGATTCAAAATCCTTCCATTGTATTGCCTTTTTTCCAACTAAAAAATCATTAAATATTTTACTTGATTCTTCTTTGGTTCTACCATCTATATTCTCAGGAAAAATTGATTGAGAATAAGGATACATCTCATCAAGTTCAATTGGAACTGGGCCTAAATTTGAGTTTACTACTATATTTACATTTTTTTTATTGATTATGTCGTTTATTTCTTTATTATAGTACACGGAGTATGGTTTTTTTCCTTCTTTAAAAATTATAGTAGTATTAAACAATTGTTTGTATCTATTTAATAAACGGCGATGATTTCTAAAAATTATTGGTCTATGAATGGTATAATCTCCAGTGTAAAATAAGGCTTTCTTTTTGCTTATTGGTTCATATTTTTCCAACCAAATCTTATTTTCTGTTTTTTTCAATTCTTTTAAAGCATCTAACAAATATGGATTTGAATTTGCTCTTCTTTCCACTAACTCCCATAAACTACCCATGGAAATTGCATTTCTAATTCTTCTAATCTCTGAGAAGCTAATGTATAGATTATGTTTTGCCAATTGTAGAATTTGATCTTTTTTATCCAATTTTTTTAACTCGGATGCGGTATAATCAGTACACACTGGACAACAACAAGGTGTTTCGCTAATATCATCAATTTTCTCAGTGCCCCAAGGAAAAATCATTCTTCCATTTTTTGCATATTTTGCATATGCTGATGAGTCAAAAAAATCACATCCAAGTGCTACTGCAATAGGAAAAATTAATGGATGACCTGCTCCAAATAGATGAACTGGTTTTGATGGATTTAGTCCTTTTTTTGAAGAAATTATACATCTAATTACATCTAGGTATCTCTGATTTTCCATTAGTGGAACAGTGCCGCCAATTGGATAAAAATCAGTTTCTGTTTTACTAATTTCTTCAGCACATTTAGTTCTTAAATCAGGGTATATTGAACCTTGAATCGTACAGGCAAGCAACATATCTTGTTTTTCAGGTATACTTTTCTTAGCCCGTTCGATTGTTTCTTTTATACCTTCTGCAGCTTCTTTTTTAGTTTGGTCTGGTGTTCCAAAAATATCTAAGATAGTTCCAACATCGCTACCAATATCTCTTTGAAAGCGTACAATTTCAATGGGATCAATATTAATATCTCCATATACATATGATTGAAAAGCACCTGAATCTGTCATTATAGGGCCATTAAAATCAATGAGTTTATGTACTCCTTTTTTTAATGCTTTTTCTTTAAATTCATCATATTTGTTAATTATATAAGAATTGGTAATAACTATCTCAGTACCAAAAAATTTCTTCATATCATTTGGGGAAATTAGGATTTTATTAGGATTTATTACAGGCATTAAGTTTGGTGTAGTAACTATTCCATGTTTTGTTGAAAATTTGCATATCCTCCCCGCTGCATCTCTGTCTTTAATCTCGAATTTCATTTAAATTACATATGGAAATATTATATTTAGTTTTAGTTGAGAAAATATTAATATTTAATTTCTAATTGATTGATAAAAAGTATAATAAATTCTGATGAAAATTTGTTCTAATATTTAAAATTATTTTTTGTCTTTACACGTTTACCTTGTCAATGTCGAATCTTAATTAAGCTCCAACTTGTATAGGGCTAATAATCTTTTTTAATGTAGATATTGCAGATAATGAAGCCATATAACTTGATTTTGGATTGTTTGGATTTGGCATATTTTCTACCTCTGCTCTTAATCTACCAAATCTACCATGAGCTAAAATTTTATGATGAATTCTTGTTGCAACTGGATCTGCAACAATCTCCACTGTTGTGTCATCAAAACCTATACCTGCAAGTGATACACTTGCAGCAACATTAATATTCTTTGGATATTTTTTTACTGCTTCTCTAGCATTTCCTTCAAAAAGAACCTTTCTTTTATTTATTTTTTTATCCAATGATGATGGGGGTTTAGTTGTTACAAGAGTCACTTCATCTAGGCCACCAATACTAGCTGACAATAGTCCATCGATTCCAAAAATTGCTCCAGATGGAATATATATCTTACAATTTTTAGCTCTAGCAGTTTTTTCCAATTTGTTTCTAAAAATGTCATCAAATAAACTTCCGACACTCATTAAAATTAAATCTTTGCCAGCTTTAAGAATTCGTTCTGCATAATCTTTTACCGCTTTTTGTGAAGCTCCTTCAAAAACAATGTCGGCGTTTTTTATTAAATCATCCAAGTCACTTTTTTTTGATTTTTTTATTTTTCTAAAGAGTTTTTCTGTAGCAACTGGATTTTTATCAAATAAATATATCTTTTTTATTTCATCCATTTTATCTGCAGCTTTCGCAACGTCTGTACCAATTGCTCCACAGCCAATTATTCCAAGATTCATGTTATAACCAAAACCTTAAAACGACGAGCAAATATAAAAAATATTGTTATGGACGATATTGATAGGTTTTTAAAGGAGGACCTAGGACAAGAGGGAGATATAACCTCTGAGTCTTTATTTACAAATGAGATAGGTCAGGCCAAGATATTTTCAAAAGAAGATTGTATTGTTGCAGGTCTCGAAGAAATTACCATAGTTTTTAAAAAAACCGGTGCTGAAACAGAACTTAAAGTAAAGGATGGAGACTTTGTTAAGAAAAATACCATAGTTGCCAAAATTAAAGGACCGATAATCTCAATACTTAAAGGTGAAAGGTTAGCTCTTAATATTCTAGGTAGAATGAGTGGTATTGCAACCCAAACAAAAGAGCTTGTAAATCTATGTAAAGCAATAAATCCTAATGTAACCATAGCTGCTACAAGAAAAACAACACCGGGTTTTAGGAAATTTGAAAAAAAAGCAGTTTTTATTGGTGGTGGTGAGACTCATAGGTTTGGATTATTTGATGCAGTTTTGATAAAAGACAATCATTTAAAATTTATTGGATCTGTTGAAGAAGCTATTAAGAGAGCAAAAAACAAAGTTCATAATAAAATAATAGAAATTGAAGTGGAAAATGAAAAAGATGCATTAGTTGCTGCAAGAAACAAAGTAGATGTTATTATGCTTGACAATTTTGATTCTATAAAAGCAGAACGCGTCACTAAAAAAATTAAACAAATAAATCCAAATGTTCTAATAGAAATTTCTGGTGGCATTGCTCGAAACAATATTGAAGAATATGTTAATTTTGCGGATCGTATCTCACTAGGTTGTTTGACTCATTCAATAAAGAATAAGGATTTTTCTTTAGAAATTTTGTAATTTTGTGGAAATATTTAATAATACAAATGTCTTTACAATATTGGAAAAAATATAATATTCCCAAATTGAGGAATTTTATTACGAGGAGGGTGAAATATTTATGAAAAAAGTTATTGAAAATGCAGTGGCATCTAATACAAAGAAGGACAATGAAGACCCTGCAAAGAAAAATATAAAAGATACAAATAAAATTATTAGAAATACAACTTCAAGTAATTTAAAAATCGCAGGTGTTGACAATAAAGAATTAGAAGAAGTATTAGCAGGTTTAACTACATCTATTAAAGTAATTGGATGTGGTGGTGCTGGAACTAATACAATTGCACGTTGTTTTGCTGAGGGTATTACCGGTGCTGAATTGATATCTCTTAATACTGATGCTCAACACCTATTGTTAGCAGAATCTCCTCATAAAATATTAATAGGTAGGCACTTAACTCGTGGTTTAGGGGCAGGTTCACTTCCTCAGATTGGAGAAGAGGCAGCAAGAGGTAGTGAACAAGATATTAGAGATGCAATAGTTCCTGCAGATATGGTTTTTGTGACCTGTGGTTTAGGTGGAGGAACAGGTACTGGTTCTTCGCCAGTTGTTGCTCAGATAGCAAAAAATACAGGTGCTCTCACGATAGGTGTAGTAACCCTTCCTTTTAGTGTTGAAGGCCTTATAAGAATGGAAAATGCAGAAGAAGGATTAAAACGATTAAGAGAAATTTGTGATACTGTTATAGTAATTCCTAACGATAAACTTCTTGATATTGTTCCAAATTTATCATTAAATGCCGCTTTTAAGGTAGCTGACGAAGTTCTTATGCGATCAATTAAAGGTATAACTGAAATGATAACTATGCCAGGTTTAGTCAATTTAGATTTTGCTGATCTAAAAACAGTTATGACAAGAGGCGGGGTAGCTATGATTGGTCTTGGTGAAGCCGAGGGAGAAAATAAAGCAATAAATGCTGTTTCTGAAGCACTTAATTCTCCTCTGATCGAAGTGGATATTTCTGAAGCAACAGGTGCGCTAGTAAATGTTACAGGTGGAGAAGACATGACAATTAGCGAAGCAGAAAAAGTAGTAGAAGAAATTTACTCTAGAATTAATCAAAATGCACGCATTATATGGGGAACCACCATTGAACCTTCCTTAAAAAGAAGTTTACGAGCTATGCTTGTTATTACAGGAGTTAAATCAAAACAGATTTTAGGTCCAGCTCGTAGAGCTTTTGAAAAACAAGAATATGGGATCGATGTTGTAGCTTAGTTTGATAAAATAAAAACTTCTTATTTCCTTTTTATTTGAAATCTGAAGAATTTGAGATGAATGCAATTAAAATTTTTAATAAAAACAGCCAAATTGTTTATATATCATATAATATTTGACCCTTAGCTATTATAGGTGTCTATATTGAAAGAAGACAGAAGAATAATCGATAGAGCTTGGGAGTTGCAACATAAAATAGAGGCAAGGCAACAACGAATAGGTAAAGGAAAGTATGGTAGAGTTCTTAAAATGGCTCGAAAACCTACAAACGATGAATATGAAAAAACTTCCAAAATCACAGGTGTAGGAATATTAGTCATAGGGGCAATAGGATTTGTAATTTATATTATAAGAGAGTTAGCAGTACCCTGGATATTATCCGCTCTTGGTTATTAAATGGTTGGTGGATAAAGGTTGCAAAATAACGAGATTGAAGATTTGGATCAGGAAAAATCACGCATATTCACTATTAAAACACAAGTTGGTAAAGAACAAAATAGCGCAGATTTAATTAATAGCAGAGCGGAGAAATCTAAATTAGACATCCCATCAATTTTAACGACACCTGAACTTAGAGGTTATATTTTTGTAGAAGGTTTCGATGAAGAGCATTTAAAAAATACCATTAAAACCATTTCATATGCACGAAATATGTTAGAAGGGGATATCCCCATTGAACAGATTGAACATTTTCTAACACCAGCTTCTGCAGTTGCTAAAATTACTGAAGGAGACACCGTTGAGATGGTTGCAGGGCCGTTTAGAGGTGAAAAAGCAAAGATAACCCATATTGATTATTCAAAAGAGGAAATCACGGTAGAACTACTGGATTCTATGGTTCCTATACCAATAACAGTTCGAGGGGAACAGGTTAGGATTATTAAAAGAAAGGAAGAAGAACAAAAGAAAGAATGAGAAGGAGTAACATATCATGACTGAGACAATAGAAACGCTCGTAGATGGAGGAAAAGCATCTGCAGGTCCGCCATTGGGTCCCGCCTTAGGGCCTATGGGCGTTAATATTATGCAAGTTATTAATACAATAAATGAAAAAACTAAAGAATTTCAAGGGATGAAAGTCCCAGTTAAAGTTATTATAGATCCATCGACAAAGAATTTTGAAATTGAAGTTGGTACTCCACCAGCAGCATCATTAATTCTCAAAGAAATTGGTGGAGAAAAAGGATCAGGAACACCTTCCAAACATAACATAGGTGATATTACAATAGATCAAGCAGTGAAAATTGCAAGGATGAAATCTGATAGCCTTCTAGGAAAAGATTTAAAGGAAAAAACAAAAGAAATAATAGGAACCTGTGTATCAATGGGTGTAACAGTAGAGGGTAAAAAACCAAAAGAAATCCAAAAAGCAATAAATGAAGGTCAATACGATACTAAATTCACCTAATATTTTGCCAAAATAAATTTGATTTATTTTAGATGGAGTCGCAAAAGATGATTATTATGACAATAATAATTGTTGATTTACGACTCTGTTAATTGACACTATGAATGATGCACCTAAGTAACTTTAGCTTAGTTGATAATATGCCTTAGTTATAGGATCTATAGCTGTTATTTTACCTTCTATTCCACTATCATAACCTGGGAATCCGTAATCCCCTAAACTTGGATCTAAAATCACACAACTCACTTCATTAATATAATAATTTATTATATCGTCCTTATCATATAAATTATAAAAGAAAGGTCTGAAATAAAACTCTAAATTGATATCAACATTTGCATTTTGTGTACCCTCATTTGCCAAAATAATTCCACTATATTTATCCAAATACTCAATTTTGCTTATCATACTGACAAGAGCTTTCTTTTCCCATTCAGAATAATGAGTTATATTTTTACCATATTGTAAATTGTTAATCGTCTCATTTAAGTTATATGATGGAATGACATATAGATGCAATGGTTGATTTGAGTCAATCCAATAACTAATATTGAGATAATCAATATATTCCCCAAAGGATTGATTAGCTGCGCCTCCGTAATAAAAAAATGTATTACTTTCTATTTCAATGCTATCTTCATAAGTCTGAATAATATTTTCACCCCAATCATCCTCAACCTGAGAAATCAATGACGATTCAACATGATTCCAAAGGATCTCATTATCAATATTGCATACCATCGAATAGACATGGTCATCTGTTAATACCAGATAAGTTTTTATACCAATATTTTCCAATAACGAACAAAACAATACGGTTAAATCTTCAAAATCACCTTCTTTTGTCTGAATTGTCACGTGAGGATTTTGTATTATTTCGGGATCTGGCTCATCAATGTAGTTGTAATTTCTTATAATATATCTATATATTGCATTAATCTGACATTCAATATTAGTATCGTCACAATCATTAACTATTTGCCTTGTATAATATTCTATATAAGTATCGTTTGTAAGAATTGAGTTTATATATGGTAAGGCTTTTTGAATTATAGGATCGGTATAACCATAGTAAACAATTTCATTTCCAATACCGCTCTGAGCATAATCAAATACATGTTCTATACTAACTCTAACAATATTATTCATACCAGATATAAAAACTCTCACCAATATTGTGGCTTGACTTACAGTAATATTGCAGTTACTCCCGGATATTGTTACATTAATCTTTTTATTTGGTTCATTAATTGTTTGTGTAATGTTTTCACCGGTGATACTTACTGTTTTTATTTCTTCCCAACTAGTATTGTCAAACGGGTAGTAATCTGCATTGTCTCCCACACCATCTCCATCGGTATCTTTCCATTCACTTGAATCATTTGGAAAAACATCTGAATTATCTCCAACCCCGTCTTCGTCACTATCGATCCATTCGGACGAATTAAAAGGAAATGCATCAACTTTATCATTATAACCATCCCCATCAGTATCAATTTCTTCGGGCTCACTTTCATTACAACCACTAAAAGTGATGCTGATAATCATAAAAATTATAAAAATTACCGTTAGGTTTTTATTCATATTCTATTCGCCTCAAATCAATAGTTCACTACAGCAATATATATTTTAGAATTATATCCTTAAACAAATGAACATTTAAAGTATTATCTAAATCTATTAAAGGTCTTTAAACTATAAAAAAGGAGCGGATAAAACGTATATGAATTTATCAAATTCGTCTAAAACCTCTTTGAAAGAATTGTTTAAAGGATTTAATCATACGATTGCTTCTATATGTAAGAGGCATAGTTATGCCCTCGCCCCATGTATTTTTCTTATTTATTTCTGAAATAACAGAATCAATAGTTTCATCAGTTGTATCTACAATTGTATAAGCATATCCTGCATATAACAAATCATGTGAATCACTACCTCCTGTACCTCCAAGATCGTATTTTTTTGCAATTCTTGCTGTTTTTATATTCGTCTTTGGCAGACTACAGCTATTGTAGACTTCAATTGCTGGTATTTTTTTATGAATTTTTTTAAGGTTTTCGTTTTTAATTCCAGACATGTTTCTAAAAAGATGAGGGACTATTGCAATACCACCAAGATCAATTATTTTTTCAACAGTTTCCTCAACGGTTAGAGATTTGGAAATATTCTCTCTTATATTTAATCCTAATATGTGGCCATCTGCAGTAGATATTTCCAACCCTGGAACAACGATAAAATTTTTTGGTGCAATTTTCAATGCCTTTAAACTACCTTCAATTGTGTTATGATCAGTAATTGCTACCCCGTTTAACCCTTTCTTTTTAATTAATTTTATTATATCACTGGGACTCCCCATTCCATCATCCGAATATTTTGAATGAAGATGTAAATCCAATTTTAACATGGTTTATACACCCAGCTGGCATTGGTAGTTAGCTCTTGTATTAGAAATTTTTGGTTAGGACAATTTTTTCAATATTAATTAAAACGAAAAAATAACAATCCAAAAAATAATATTTATTACTAATGCAATGAAGCCCAAACGAAAACCATTAGCCCAACTTAACTTAAGTAAATATTTTGAAACAAAGACAAAAGATAAAAAAATAATTAGTAATGCTAAAAAAAATCCCCATATCCATGGACCAAAAATTAATTCTGAGATAAAACCTAGTAGTGCTATTATTAATACCGATAAAAGAAGTGCTGTTTTAGAAAAATCAAATATGTTTTTAACACTGATTAAATTGTAATGATGTAACAATAATACACCTCCATAAATTATCAAAATATCCATAAAAAAATCAATAATAAACGCACCTATCATCCATATAAAATTTAGATTATTAAAACTAGTTGAACTGTAATATTTGGGTTCAGGTTTTGGATAAACAGGAATTGGATTACTTGCAACTATTGGTATAGAAATTATTACTAATAAGACAAAGGTAACTATTAAAGGATAAATGGCCTATTTATTCATGATAAGATAATAAACAAGAATCTTTATTTAAAATTGAAGTGTAAATATTATATTTATGGTAGGACTCTAATCTTTAAAAAAAGAAAGTGTTAAATAATCGAATTTTATTGCAAGGCACGGGAGAGGCAATTAATGATAAATAATAAGAATAGAAATCCTAACACATACAACTTCGGCGAGTTAGAGCTTGTCGATAAAGAATTATTTTTTATATCTTCTAATAGACGTGACAATTAATAGTATTATACTATTAAGATTCTTAAGAAAAAAAGATAAATAATATATTCTTACTTATAAAGTCATAATGGCCAAAGAGAAACCAATGCATATTCCTTTTCAGACATTCTTTATCTCAAGAGAAGTTAGTAAATGTCCTTTAATTTTAGATATAATAAAAATAGGTCAAAAAATAAAAGTATTAGGATTAGAAGAAAACACAGATTCTACCATCAGTCTTTCCTATGGTAAACGTATATTAATTAATGCAAGCGGTGTTAATCTTATAAAAATAACTTATCAAGACATAATAGAGGTTGTGGATTATGACCCTGTAAAAAATGTTGTTTTAGCAATAGGAAAACAAAACCCAGTTATCGAAACCCCAGTCCATTGGATAATTCATCATGCTAGAGAAGATGTCAATGCTATTATCCAATTTAATGGAGAAAAAATTGTAAAAAAGTATTCAGAAAATATTCCAATAACTAAAACTGAATATCCATCTGGAACTATTGATTTGGCAAAGGAAGTTTTAAAGACACTCAAAGAAAGCAAAAAGATAGTAATTAGAAATATTGGATGTCTTTTTGTAGGAGTTAGCTTACAAGAAGTCGAAAATTTAATTTTTACCGGAGATGAAGAAACATATGCTAGTTAATGGAAAAGAATACAGGGCTTTATGGTGGGAAAAAAACTCAATAAAATTTATTGATCAGAGAAAATTGCCTTATACATTTGATATTTTTACAGCAAGAACTGTAGATGAAGTTGCATTTGCTATTAAAAACATGGTTGTCCGGGGTGCTCCTGCGATTGGAGCAGCTGCTGCTTATGGTATGGCTCTTGCAGAAAATAGATTTGAAGAATCAGCGGATGTATTAAGAGCAACAAGACCAACTGCTAATGATCTTTTCTACGCTATAGATTATATGATTGAAAAAATAAATAATGATGAAAATAAAATTCATGCAGCAACTAAATATGTTGAAGATATTGTCTATCGTTGTAAAAAAATTGGAGAAAATGGTGAAAAATTAATTAAAGACGGAATGAAAATATTGACTCATTGTAATGCAGGTGCCCTTGCAACAGTAGATTATGGTACTGCACTTGCACCTTTTAGGATGGCTCTGAGAAACGGTAAAAAATTTCTAATATTTGTAGACGAAACAAGGCCTCGACTCCAGGGTTTATTGACAGCATGGGAGTTAAAACACGAAGGAATAGAACATGTTGTTATTGCTGATAATGCTGCAGGTTATTTCATGAAAAATGGGGATATCGACATGGTTATTACTGGTGCAGATAGAATCGCACAAAATGGAGATTTTGCAAATAAGATCGGAACTTATGAAAAAGCAGTTTTAGCTTCAGAAAACGATATTCCTTTTTATGTTGCTGCTCCAATTAGTACTTTTGATAGAACAATTTTAGATGGTAGCTGTATTGTTATTGAAGAAAGAATGAGAAACGAATTATCTGAAGTTAATGGAAAAACTATTATGCCAGATTGGACTAATGTCAGAAATCCTGCATTTGATGTTACCCCTGCATATCTTGTAACTAGCTATGTAACCGAAAATGGGATCGTAAAAAAATTATCTTAAATATTTTTTGTGTGTTATTTTTAATGTTTATTTATTAATTTAAATCTTCATAAATTTTATTAAATTAAAAAAATATATAAACGAAAAGCTTAAATTCTATTATCAATATATTAGTTTTATAAAAAAACTTAGGGGAAAAAAATGAAGAATAAAATTGTAAGTATATTTGTTATTATGCTAATATATCTTACTGTTAATTCAGTAACAGGAACTATAAATATTGTAGATACTACCATTGAGTATTTAGAATCCAAGCCATCCTCTTTCGATATAGCATGGTCTGATAATTTTGATTCCTATACTCTTGGACCTTTACATGGTCAAGGTGGATGGGAAGCATGGGACAACAATCCAGAAACTACTGGATATGTTGTAGATGATCCATCCTATAGTCCTTCAAATTCGGCGGAGATTTCATGGTATGGTGATATATCTACGGATATAGTATACCAATTTTCTGGGATTAGTTCTGGAACCTGGAACCTCACAGCAATGCAATATGTACCAAGCGACATGGAAGGAATTTCGGCTTTTCTTCTATTAAATACATATCATCACGGCGGTCCTTATAGCTGGTCTTTACAGTTAGCAGTTAGTGCAATAGAGGGATTAATATATGACTTCAATAATTATGATGATTCGTTACCACTTGTTACTGATGATTGGGCAGAGATACGTGTAGAAATAGATTTTGAAGCAGACATCCAAACTGTATATTATAATGGTGATGAGCTACTTTCGAAAAGTTGGGTAGATGGGGCTTCAGGAGGTGGTGCGAAAAATCTTGCATGTATTGATTTATACGCTGACGAAGTTTACTCATCCGCAGTTTACTACGATGATTTCACTCTTGAAGGTCAACCAGCTGGAACAGATTTACTATGTGAAGGTGAAATAGTGTGGAAAAATGCATCAGTTGGAGAAAAGCTTCAGGACAGTTTCATCGTGAAAAATGTTGGTGGAGAAGGCACATTACTCAACTGGGAGATATCGGATGAACCAAATTGGGGCGAATGGACTTTTAATCCTAAATCAGGTACAGATTTAACCCCAGAAGACGACCCTATCACTATTCAGGTTACCTGTTTAGCGCCAGATAAGAAGAACCAGGAATTCGAAGGAAGGATAAAAGTAGAAAACTTGGAAAACTCTGAAGATTTTTGTTATATAGATATCTCTCTTACAACCCAGGTTAGCAAACAATTATTTGTTCTTAATTTCTTCGAGAGACTTATACAGAGATTTCCATTGTTGGACAGGATAGTTCATTTCTATCTAATTTTATAAAAAAACATCAATCTCTTTTTTTTCCTTTTATAAATATTATTTTTTCAGATGAAAAACATATCTAGTTGGAATTCTTTTTTTCTTCCCAGTCCAATATCCACATTTAGGGCATCGAAATTCAATCGTGACTTTTCCACCCCATATAGTTAGATTTTTTACTCTTTGCAATGGGTTATTACATACAGGGCATCTATTTAGAATCTTATGAGGATCGCCCTCTCTACTGTGAATTTCGATATCAACTAAACCACTTTTTAAAACTATGTTTCTTAACCTATGTTCGCTTACATGAAATTGTTTTTTTTTAGTTTTTAATTCTTTTTCAACAAGGTTTTTTAATTTATGTTGCGAAGAAACACTATAATATTTTAAGAATACTTTTTTTACTGCTTTTTTTATTCTATCATCTGAAGGAATGTGGTAAGTCATAGCATAAGAGAATAATTTCGTATACTTATAATGATATGGTTTTTAAGATATCGGTTCTTGTGACAATTCCAACGAGAACGTTATCTTCTAAAATTGGTAGGGCTCCAATATTATATTTTATCATTAACTTTGCTGCTTCAGTTGCAGTAACAGAGGGGGTCGTCCAAATAACTTGGGTTTTCATAATATCTGTTACTAACATTTCATCGAGTTGATGTTTCTGATGTCCTAGAGATATAGATCTTTTTAAAGTGGCAAATGCACAAGCAATTTCAAAATCAGATATAATTCCTACTAGTTTTCCTTCCTTTATTACAGGTATACGCGCAACATCTTCATCTATCATTTTCCTTCTTGCATGAATTACCCTATCATCTGGTGATATAGAAACTATTTCTCTCTGCATTATATCTTTTACTAATTTCTTACTACTAACGATTCCTAGAAGATCAGCTTTCGTGATAACTCCGACTAGTTTATCTCTTTCTACGACGGGAAGCATTGTTGGACCGGGCTGGCCTACTGTTTTTAAAATTTTTTTAATATTCTCATTTGGCGAAATAACATTGATTTGTTTTTCAGTAACAGATGAAGCATGTAATCTGGAGGTGGAAATACTTCTTTTTCTTATGGATCCTAACTTATAGGCTATGATATTATCAGTTATAATGCCCATCAATTTTTTATTTTCTACTACAGGGATTTTTGTAACATTGTGTTTCTTCATTAGATCTAAAACATACTGAAGGTCTTGATCTTTATCTACATAAATAATATCTTTTGTCATTATCTCTTTAACTTTCATCGTTCTCGCCTTTTATTGAAAAATTTTACTGAAATTTTAATGAATCTGCACAATCTTCACATAACAAACGTCCGTCAATATTTTTTAAATTAGTAGAAAGTACATTACAATCCTCACATTTACCAGAGTATATCTGGCTTCTAAGATAAGATTCATCTTTTCTAGAAATATTATACCATTCTCTAGCTATCTCGTTTAATAATGGCGATATACGAGATATATCTTTATGTGTTATTATTCCGATTAATTTACCATTTTCGACAACGGGTAATCTTCTAATGTTGCATTTTCCCATGGTTTTCATTGCTTCTTCAACTGGAATATAAGGATCAGTTACAATGACTGGGGTAGTCATTACTTCTTTAACTAAAACAACTTTTGCGATTTTTCCTTCAGCCACAACTTTTTTTATAATATCGCTTTCAGTTAGTATTCCAATAGGTTGATTGTCTTCTACTACAAGGACATTTCCAATTTTTTTATTTTTCATTAAACTAGCTGCTTCTAATACAGAAATTGTAGGCTTTACTACAACTGGATTACTTTTCATTGCTTCTTTTACAATTACTTCCCCTTTCATTTAGTAGTCACCAAATATTCTTATTCTAGAATGATTGACCCAAATGTTAAAAGTTTTACATGTATTTTACTTTTTTCATATGAATGTAATCAATGGGATAATCTTTATAGTTATTTTAAAGATTATAGATATTATAAGCATTGATAATTGTTTATATTTTCCTTTAATGGATGTAGTTTGTATTTATTTTGCAATAATAGGTGATAGTTAATATGGTATCATTTGTAATTAAGGGGATTCCAAAAGTAAAGCAACGACCGGTGTTTTCAACCAGAGGGGGAAATGTTAGGATTTACACTCCGAAGTCAACCTCAATCTTCGAGAATTTAGTAAAAATGAAGGCTGAGGAGCAATTCAAACATCCCCTTGATGGTTCAATAAGTTTAGCTATAAGATTTTACTTACCTAGACCACAACGCTTAATATGGAAGCGGAAGCCCATGCCTGAAATTTATTCAGATAAAAGACCCGATATAGACAATCTAGCAAAAGCGGTTATTGATGGTTTAAATGGTGTTGCATTTAAGGATGATGGTCAAATTGCGGATTTGCATATTACAAAAAAATTTCATGCAGGAGATGAAGAGCCGAAAACAATAGTTATTGTCGACAAAGTAAAAGAAGATATTAATCCAAATAGGCAATTAAATTGTTATTAAACTAGACAAAATCTTTTTAGTTGATTGTATATTACTACTTCGCAGATTGCAATGAAAAAGTTACTAATTGCTTATGACGGCTCTGAGGCATCAACAAAGGCTATTGATGTGGCATTAAAATGTTCAAGTAAGGATGATGAAATAATTATTTTTACTGTAATACCAGCAGAACTTACAGAATCAAGTTTTACTAACATGCTGCTTCCAACTATTGATCTGAAATCTGTAGTAAAATCAGGAAGTTTTAAAGAAAAAGCAATGAAAAAGATGAGTGAAATTACAAAACAGATGGAGGGTAAAATAGGTAAAGTAGAAACTATAGTTGAATCAGGTGATGCGGCGGATGAAATACTTTTAGCATCAAAAAAATATGAAGCTGACATAATAATTGTTGGTTACAAGGGTTACGGAAAAGAAGGTAGATTTCTACTTGGTAGTGTTACAGACAAAGTAGTAAGACATGCAAGTAAATCTGTTCTTGTGGTAAGATAAATATTTTTGTGATGAAATGCATCCTGCAGACGAATTACGCGGGATTAAAAGTAATAAGCTTTCTAAAAGAAGAATTGTTCTTGGGGTAACTGGTAGTATAGCCGCTGTGGAATCAATTAAATTATCTAGGGAATTAGTTCGACATGGTGCCGACGTTTATCCTGTAATGTCTAAAGCATCTACAAGAATTATTCATCCGGATTCTCTCGAATTTGCAACCTCTAGAAAACCAATTTTCGAATTGACTGGAAAAACAGAACATATATCGCTTTGTGGTATTACAAAAAATCGCGTAGATTTATTACTTATTTCTCCATGTACAGCAAACACTATCTCAAAAATTGCACACGGGATTGATGACACTCCTATAACTACATTTGCTACAACAGCACTTGGTTCAGGTATTCCAATATTAATCGTACCTGCTATGCACCTTTCAATGTATGATAATAAAATAGTGCAAGATAATATACAACAATGTAAAAAGATGGATATATCTTTTATCGAGCCATCAATATCTGGAAACAAAGCTAAGATGCCCAATGTGGAAGAAATTACTGAATATGTTATAAGGAAAATAGGAAAACAGGATTTAAAAAATAATAAAATTCTAATTATTGGTGGTGCAACAGCAGAACCTCTAGATGAGGTGAGGATTCTAACAAATCGCAGTACAGGTAAAACAGCTATTTCTCTAGCAAACAATGCCTTTGAGCGAGGGGCAAACGTTGAATTATGGTATGGATATGCAAAGGAAGATGTCCCATCATACATACCAGTAAAAAAATTTGAAACATTTGAAGATTTATCAAACCTATTGAATAATAATGATTTAAGATTTGATAGTATAATTGTGTGTGCAGCAATTGCAGATTACCTCCCAAAAAAACAAAAAGGAAAAATTCCTTCCGGAAAAAACAAACTTATTGTAGAATTTTTACCTTCGTTCAAGATCATTCAAAAAATAAAATCAATTGCACCAAAATCGAAAATTATTGCATTCAAACTTGAAGAAGACAAAGAAAACTTAAAGGAGAAATCATATCAATTATTAAAGAAAAATAAACTTGATTTTGTTATAGGTAACACAATATCGGCCTTCAGTAAAGAAGTATATGAAATATTGATTATCAATAAAAAAGGCGAATGTAAGTATCAAAAAGGTAAAAAAGAAGAACTTGCTAATTATATTCTAGATAATTTAAAAAAATGATTAATATGAAAGCTTTATCATTTGCACCAGGACATGTATCTGGTTTTTTTGAACCAATATATTGGCAATATGATGCCTCTAGGTCAGGTTCTCGAGGCTCTGGTATTAATTTATCTCTTGGAGCAGTAAGTGAAACAACAGTTAAAAGCTCCAATAAACAGAATATTGAAGTTTATATTAATAAAAAACTATCAAAAGCACCTGTTACAAAATTAGCTGTGAAACAATTAATTGGAAATTCCCCCCTAAATATAATTATTAATACTGAGCTTCATCTTCCAGTTGGCCAGGGATTTGGCATGAGTGGTGCAGGTGCTTTAAGTGCAACAACAGCCATTGCTAAATTATTAAAAATTCCAAAAGAGCAAGCAATAAAAACATCTCATTTTGCAGAGGTTCAATTACACACTGGATTAGGTGATGTGATAGCCAGTAGTTTTGGTGGAATTGAGATTAGAAGGGAAGCAGGCCTTCCTCCCTGGGGTGTTATAGAACATATCCCTGGAAAATACGAAGTTGTTTTATGTGTAGTTGGAAAAAAGATTGATACAAAAAAAATATTGTCTGATTATGACTCAATAAATGAAATTGCTTCATATGGACGGTACTGTACAAATAAATTATTGGAAAAACCTTCGTTAGAAAATCTTTTTTCTTTATCTCAAATGTTTACTGTTAAAACAGGACTTGCAGATAAAAAAGTTCTTGAAGCTATTGAATCTGCAAATCATCATGGTATGGCAAGCATGTGTATGCTTGGTAATTCCTTGTTTGCTATTGGAGATACGAATATGCTATATGAAACGCTTTCTTCTTTTGGGAAAACTTACGTTTGTTGTGTTGCGGATTATGGAGTATGTATTTTAGAAAAGTAAAAAATAAAAATATTTTAAATTTATATTTCTGTTGATGTTCCATTTGCAAGTTCTATAAGATGTTTTTCTCCATCTTCAGGACCTTTTGCAAACAATATGTCTTCAGAGGTAATTTTTGTATTTTTATCAGGGCCATATATCCATTTATTAATATGACGCATGGCAATTACCATCATTCCTGTTTCGCTAGCAAGTTTAAGTTGTCCTAATGTTTTGCCACATAAAACTGAATGGGGTTCTACCTTAACTTTGGTAAATACAACATCAGATTCACGAATACTCATTTTGAGAATTGGATGTAATTCGACATCTCTGAGTTCTACATCAGCTATTTCTTGTGCAGCATCTGCTATCTGCTCTCCAGCATGTGCAATTCTTAAAAGTGTAAGAGCATTTTCTATACTTTGTTTTCCATTTTTTACTTCTTCTAATGATTTTTTTTGTAGAGTTCTATACAGTGTATCAACAGCATTTTCTAAATCATAAACTTCTTCTGCAATTATTTTATTGTCGTATAATACAGAAGAATAGGCAAGATCTACCATTAATTCTGATTTGTCTTTTATCTCAAGAACAATGTCTTCGGCTGTTTTTTCTTTCATTCTAGAATCTTCACCTCGCCTTTTAAGAATTTGTTGATTTCTTGATAACCATCATCTGTTCCTCTAGTAATCAACCAATCATCGGCTTGGATAGTTGTATCAGATTGAGGGTTGTAAATCCAACATTCTCCGCGACGGATGGCAATGATTCTAATGCCAGTTTCTGATTCTATTTTAAGATCTCCAATTTTTTGATTACATGCCTTGGATTTATCGATTACTTTAATCCTAAAGATTTTCTCTTCTGCCTTGCTTAATAACTTTGGTAAAATCGGTCCAGTTTTACTTTTAAGTGTTAAAAGATTTGCTATGTCTCCAGCAGCATTTGAAATGCTTTCTGCAGCTTCTGCAATTTGGAGTATGCCAGCTAGTTTCTCGGCATCATCTTTTGTTCGGGCTGCCATCATAGAAATCATTCTAATTTCATAGTTTAGTTTGTCCATTCGTACCTCTAGATATTTAACTTCTTCTGCTATCTCAATATTATCTAATAGAATCGCAGAGTAAGCTAAGTCGATAATTAGTTCTGAAATATCCTTCATTTCTGTTAATAATTCTTTGACAGTTTTAGGTTCATATTCTATTTCAGTGAATTCTTCTTTTTTCCATTTTGGCGTTCTTTGCAGTTTACCAAAAATACTTTTTCTTTTTTTCATGCTCCAACTACTCCAATCAAAAAAAATAGTAAAATAATTCCAAGGGTATCTCCAACAGTTGTAACTACAGGTGCAACCATGTCATCAGGATCAAGCCCTTTTTTAAAAGACCAAAAAGCCGTAAAAACGCTAATTAATGAAACCATTATTATAAGCAAAATCCCTGTACAAACGACCACAAATGCAAATTCCATTAAACCTACACTCAATCGTATATCTCCAAAATAAGCTATATAATATATAATTATCGCTAGAATCAAATAGCTAATAAATCCAAGTAAGATAGAGGTAAAAAAATTTTCATGCATGTTTTTATCTTTAATGCTCAATTCAATATAACCCATATGGAGGCCTGATGCTAATCTTGCACCTAAGATGCTTCCGATATTACCTCCCACTCCATTTACTACAGGTATTGATATTAGAAAAATCGGAATTAGAAATAATTTTTGTTGATTGCCTTGGAGGATTTGGCCTGCAAATATTTCAATGCAAATGGTAATTGTAAGTAAAGGAATACAGTTTTTAACAATTCTTTTCCAATTGTAAATCAATTTATCCCTCCGATAAGAACTGCGCTACCAAAGATACATAGCATAGAAAAGACATCTCCAAACGTGGCAAGTGCTGGACCTGTAATATTATCGGGATCATACCCTCGTTTAAAAACAAAATAAATTATGATTATTGTTAAGAATGTTAGAATTAATCCAGATAATACACCAGCTAATATGACTATAGAGAGCAATTTTAATGGATCTGGATGTACATTTAGAGCTAAAGAAGTTATATAAGCAAGAACACCAATGATTAAAGACATTAAAAAACTCAATACAAGTGACCCAATTATATTTTGTTTAAGTTCAATATTCCACAAATTTTCTGCATCAATTATACCAAGATGATAAGCTGATCCTAACCTGGAACCCAATGCAGTACTAATATTACCCCTTAAAGCTATAACAGCAGGGATTACAACAATAAGCCCTGGAATTTCTTTAAGAATGTCTATCATGGCACCAAGAGTGTTACCTGTTACAACTCCTCCAATTCCACATATAATAATTAGGGGGAGGCTCTGTTTCAGCATTTCCTTTGCGAACATTTTTTAAAGCCTCCATTTTACTTCTACACTCCTTTTATTGGTAACATTTTCTATAATGTTCCCACATCTGATCAATATGATCCTCAATTATCTTAATTCTTTTTACATCCTTCTCTGGTTTAAATAAATGTCTGAAACGTCCTTGATATTTTATCCATTCTTCAATAGGTTTACGTTCAATTTTTTTTTCTAAAATAAGTTTACTTTTACCGTTAAAAGTCATTATCTCATTTTCAAATTCATATAAGACCCATGCACCAGTTTCAACTGCCATTCGTCCCATTTCTACAGTTTTATCCATGCTAAACCTCCAACCAGGTGGACATGGAGCTAATATTTCGATAAATTTTGGACCCTTTATTTTCTTAGCTTTCTTGACCTTATTATATAGATCTTCTGGATAACTAACACAGGTTTGAGCAGCATAGGGTACATGATGGGCTCGAATAATATCCCCCATTTCTTTTCTAAATTCATTTTTCCCACCTACAGTTGTTGTAGTCCATGCAGCATATGGAGTTGCACCACTTCTTTGAATGCCTGTATTAGAATAGATTTGATTATTGTAACAAATATAGATGAAATTTGTGCCTCTTTCAATTGCGCCAGATAATGCCTGAATTCCTATATCATAAGTCCCTCCATCTCCTGCCCAGGCAAGGACAGTGGTATCTTTTTTTCCTTGTACTCTTAGGGCTGCTTCAACACCAGATGCGCCAGCTGCTGCTGCTTCAAAAGCTATATTCATAACAGGGATATTAAATGAAGTATTAGGATACAAACTCTCAATAACAGATGTACAACAAGCAGGAACTACCATAATTATATTTTTTCCAAGGGCTTTAAATACAACGCGTAAAGCCATTGTTGCAGGACAGCCTGGGCATGCTGCACTTCCTTGAAGAACACATTCCTCAACTGGAAAATCTTTAATTGCCATATTATTTCGCCTCCACACCATACCATTCTGATTCCTTTGCTTTCCCTTCTATTGCTTTTTTGCATATTGTTTCTATGTCTTTATACGTAACATCTTTTCCTCCCAAACCAACTATGAAACCTTGAATCTTAGCATCTGCTTTATTATATAAAGCCGATTTCACTTCTGAAAGTAAAGCACCTCCTAGTCCCAAAGAAATATTTCTGTCTATTACAACTAAATCAGATTGTTTACCTATTTTTATGAATTCTTGGACTGGTGATGGTCTGAAAGTTCTAACCCTTGCAAGTCCTATTTTTATTCCCTTTTTTCGCATTTCATCTATTGCCACCTTGCTTTCAGCACCTATCGCACCCATTGCTAATAAGATATAATCTGCCCCCTCGCATTTGTAATATTCTATGAAATCTCCATGATCAAAACCAGATATTTCCATCCATTGTTTTGCTATTTCAGGGATTAATTTTTTGGCATGAGCATGAGCATCATCCATTGCCTTTCTAACCTTAAAATATCCATCAGGGCCGATGATATTTCCAAATGTAATAGGATTGTTAACATCTAGTTTCCATTGAGGTTCGTATTTGCCTAAAAAGTCATCTACCACTTTTTGATCTGGAATGGATACAGGCATTGATGTGTGTGATAAAATAAAGGCATTATAATTAATCATTACAGGTAAAATCACTTTTTTATTTTCTGCTAATTTAAAAGCTTGAATGACTGTGTCAAATATCTCTTGATTACTGCTACAATAAAATTGGATCCAGCCCGTGTCTCTTTGAGAAATCGAATCATTTTCATCTGGCCAAATGTTCCAACCAGGACCTACAACTCTATTTATGTTACACATTACTATTGGGAGTCTAGCAAGTGCAGCCCAGTGTAACATTTCATGCATGAGAAGGAGTCCATGTGAAGAAGTTCCAGTGAATGTTCTCACACCTGTGGCACTTGCGCCAATGCAAGCACACATTGCAGAATGTTCACTCTCAACACATATGTATTCACCCTTGAATTCACCAGTTCCTACATACTTAGCTATATCTTCGACAAGAGTTGTTTGAGGGGTAATTGGATAAGCTGCAACAACATCTGGTTTTGCCATAACAGCAGCCTTTGCAGCAATATGATTTCCTGTGTCAATCATTATGGTCATTATTTCTTTGCCTCCCGTTCCATATTTATTGCTTTTACTTTGCATTCAATTGCACAAACACCACAGCCTTTGCAATAGTCATAATCAATACTAACTGACCCATCTTTTTCTCGTTTGATACTTCCTTCTGGGCAAAAAATCCAACAACGAAGACATTTTGTACATTTTGTTTTATCAAGAATTGGTTTGAATACCCGCCAGCTACCGGTCTTTCCCATTGCCCCTGTTTTAGGGTAAGAAATACTAGTGACAACTTTATATTTTTTCAGAAATTCACCTCCACCTGGTTAAATGAATCATTTGTAGCATCGACGTTTTTATCCCTCAATTCTCCTTTCCATTTATTTTTTATTACATTTTGAATCGAGGGTAATGTAACTCTATCTAAAATTTTTGGAACTGCACCAAGAATTGGAGTATTTACAACAGGTATACCTCCCACAAGTATACCGTGTTTTATCGCTATTCCAGTTGCATCCACAGTAGCAACATTATATTTTTTAGAGAAATCAAAATCTCCTGGTTTTTTTGTTGAGTTAACCAATATTATTCCATTTTTCTTTAAACCTGTTAAGATATCGACTAATCCCATAATACTTTCATCAAGAACTATTACAATATCTGGGTGGTATATTTCACTACGTAAATGTACTGCCCTTTCAGAAATGCGAGCGAATGCTCTAACAGGTGCACCACGGCGCTCTGCTCCAAAAAACGGAAATGCCTGAACACCTTTGTTACCATCATATAATGCTGCTTCGACAAGCAGATTTGCTGCAGTTACTGCACCTTGACCACCTCTACCATGAAAAGTTATTTCTACTAAAGAGTCTGATGACATGATGACGCCTCGTCCCAGACCACGAAATGAAAATGTACCATATAACTGTTTTGAATATCTGGAAAAAAATTTTATTGAACAGATTCTATCTTGCTTTCTATTGTCACTTTTTTATCTTTTCTATCATCAATTTTTAATTCAGTAATAACTCTTTCAACTCCCGATGCTAGTACTGAATTATGCGCTTTTTTAACTATTCTAAATAGAGTATCTAAATCTTCTGTTTCAATGACCGTTGCCATTGCATTTGTTTGGAATTTTACCCTTTCAGCTCTAAGTGTTTTAATTGCTATTTTTACGTATTTGCTTAAACTAACACTTTTTCCAACCGGTGATATACTCAGTTGTGATATAATCATTTTAACACCATTAAACTTAATTCTTTATCACTAATTAAACTTTTAAGTTATTAGTTTTATAATAAAAACAATTTAGTAGTTTTTAATCATCAAATAATTTTTTTATTCTATTTATAGCAGAACCAATGTTTTCAAGTGTTGTTGCATAAGAAAATCTTAGATATCCTTCACCATATGGCCCAAAAGCAGTTCCTGGTAAAGCAGCTATACCTGCATTGTAAAGTAGATGATCTGCACATTCTTGGGAACTCATTCCAGTTTTTTTGATGTTTGGGAATGCATAAAATGCTCCATTTGGTTTTAGGCAACTAAAACTTGATATTGAATTTAATCCATCTACGATTCTGTCTCTTTTTTCTTTAAACCTCTTCATCATATTTGGAATAAAATCTTGCTTACCTGTTAGGGCTTCCAGTCCTGCCCATTGAGTAAATGCAGCTGTACATGATATAGCACTTACCAAAAAATCATTTAACCTCTCAGCTAAGAATTTAGGAACAATCATATAACCTAAACGCCAACCTGTCATAGCATAATATTTAGAAAAACCATCAAGTAAAATTGTTCTTTCCTTTGCTTCATCAATTGTAGTGACCGAATAATGCTGAGTTTCATAAGTCATCTTTGAATATATTTCATCGGATATTACATAGAAATCGTGTTCCTCTGCTAGTTCTGCAATAGTATTTAATTCTGATTTTGTCATCACAGATCCAGTAGGATTTTGTGGTGAATTTACAATCAGTAGCTTAGTTTTTTTTGTTATTCTCTTTTCAATATCATCAGGATTCATTCGAAACTCGTTTTCTTCAAGAAGTGGAACTAAAATTCCTTTTGCTCCAATAAATGAAGTAACAGAGCCATATGTGGGATATCCAGGATCCTGATAAATCACTTCATCATTGGGATTAACTAAAGCAAGCATTGAGAAAAAAATTCCAGGTTTTAATCCAGGAGCAATAATAACCTGTTCTAAATCTGGTCGAAAGCCTCTGGTTTTTTCAACTTCATCTTGAACTGCTTTTCTTAATTCAGTTATACCTATAGAAGGAACGTAATGTGTTTTTTTGTTCTTTATCGCCTTTATACCAGCTAGTGCAATGTTTTCTGGAGTTTCTATATCTGGTTCTCCTATCTCAAAATGTAAAATATTTTTTCCTTTTCGTTCTAATTCTTGAGCTTTTGCTAAAACCTCGAATGCTGCTTCTCCATATATCCTACTTGCAGCGATACTTAATTGTACCATTTTTAAATCACCTATTAGAAAATTCAATTATCATTTTTTATTGTTGGAAGATAATCAATTAAATTAAGTTGTTGGATTTTTTTTGTAGTGGGAATTCCATTTTTGTCCCATCCTCGGATAGAATAATATTCTTCAAGACTTTTTTCAAAACCCTCTTTTGTTAACACTATTCCTTTAGCTGGTCCTTTGGTAAATGGTTTTGTAAAAAATCTAGATGGAAGCTTATCTTCAGTGGGATCTAATCCTTCTCTTAGGTTAAATAATCTGATGAGATTCCATATTCTTTCACCAGCTTTTAGATAAGATTTTATAGAGTGTTTAAATCCTGTAGCGAGGTTTAATAAGTCAACACAGTCTACTTCAGAAATGGGAGCGAAATCACAAAATACTAGTGAAAAAAAGGCTGCTCTTTCATCTTGAATATCTTTTACCATTTTTGCTTTTTTTTCAAATGAAAATCTCTTTAGTTGTGGATTCATTAATTCTTGTTTTACTGTCCAAGCTCTTTGATGACATCCTCCTCTATCAGATGTGGCGTAAGCAAGACCCATACCAAATACGCCTCTGGGGTCATATCCAGGTATTTCAAGTCCTTTAGCATGGACGGCATATGCTTCAGAACCTTTTCCTAGTTTTTTTGCAGTTGCTTTTACTCCTTCAGCTAGTAAATTACCTAACTTTGTTTTTTTATTGCCAATGTCATCAATTAAATTGGCTATTTCTTTTGTTTTTCCCCAGTCAATTTCATTATTTTCAAGGTCTTTTTTTGAAATGACTCCTTGTTTATGTGCCTCGATTGCAAAACCTAACACTCCACCTAATGATATGGTGTCCATTCCAAGTTCGTTGCATCTTTTGTTAAGATATGCTATTTCTTCGATTGTCTTGATACCTAAATTTGATCCCATTAATGCTATGGTTTCGTATTCCGGTCCTACTAAATTAACTCCCTTATATGGTCCAGATTTTATTGAAGATTTATTCCAACATGCTATGATGCAATTCCAGCAAGCACCTGAGCTATCAACTATTCTTTTTTGCATAGTGTCAGCGTTGATTGCATCAGCATTTTCAAATTTACCTTCTTGATAATTTCTTGTTGGAATGAATCCCCAGTCATTAACTGGTTTTACCCAGTATGGTGTTCCAAACTTGTGTCTTATTGGAATAAAATCGTTGTTTTGGATTTTTTTCATCACTTCTTTTGCTTTTTCACGAAATTTTTCTGGATTATGTATAGGAACTTTATTGCTTCCTTTGAGTGCAATTGCTTTTAAGTTTTTTGATCCCATTACTGCTCCAGGTCCACCTCTTCCAGCGTGTCGATGACCATCTATTGTTATTGATGAGAATTTCACTAGTTTTTCACCAGCTGGTCCTATCACTGCTGTTCTTACTTTTCCTTCTAATTTTTGTAGGGTATTATAGGTTTCCAAGCATTGTTTTCCCCATATTTCAGATGCATCTTTAAATTCAACTAAATCGTTGTTTATTAAAATATAAGTTGGATTATCAGCTCTTTCTTCAAATATGATAAAATCCCAACCTGCTTTTTTTATGTCTGCAGCAAAGGTGCCACCAAAATGGGAATCAAGGTAAAGACCTGTTTGTGGTGATTTTGTAACAACGGTTCCTCTACCAGATGTTTGAGCTGCGGTTCCAGTAAGAGGTCCAGTAGCAAAAATCAATAGATTCTCTGGCTTTAAAGGATTTGTATCTTTTGGAAGTCTATCATATAATATTTTTGCTCCTAGTCCTTTTGCTCCGATAAAATTCTTTGCATCTTCTAGATTTGTTTTTTCTATTTTTATATCAGAGTTTTTCAAATTTATATTTAATATTTTTCCAGTATATCCGCCATTCATTAAACCACTTTTTTGGTTTTATTTAATATTTATTGGTAATTATTTTATTTGATTTCTGTTAATTTCTAATAAATCTATAAGTAATGAAAATCCAGTTTCTCTTTTTCCAGCTCCAGGTCCAATTATTGTTACTGAGCCTAGTTCATCTGTAATATATGTTAAAGCGTTTACAGCATTATTTATGCTTGATAATGGATCGCTTTGGGGTAATTTTTCTGGGGAAACTTTTGCTATTACTGATCCGTTTTGTTGGATTTCTGCGCTACCTATAAGTTTCCATCGTTTTCCTTCTGCTTTGGCTTTTTCTATATCTTTAGTTGTGATTTCTGTTATTCCCTTTCTTTGTACATCCTTCCATGAGATTTTTTTTCCTAAAACAACATTTGTTAGAATTACTACTTTGCCAAGGGCATCTAAGCCCTCTACATCACCTGTTGGATCTGCTTCGGCATAACCTAGTTTTTGAGCTGTTTTTAATGCTTCTTCATATGACATGCCTTCTTCCATTTTAGTTAGGATATAATTGGTGGTGCCATTTAGTATTCCTCTGAATCCTTTTATTTTATTTCCTGCAAGGGTATATTTGGCAAGATTCAAAACGGGGGTCCCGGATAATACTACTCCTTCAAAACCGTAATGTACATTATTTGATTTAGCCATATCTAAGAGAAATTTTGCTTGGTTTACAACAGGTCCCTTATTAGTAGAAACTACATGTTTACCTTTAGAAAGAGCTGTTCTAATGTGAGTAAGGGCAGGTTCCCCAGTTTTAACATCGGTAAAAGTAACCTCAATAATTGTATTTGCATTTGTTTCTTTTATTGTAGTTAAACTATCTAAGCCCTTAACTCCTTTAGGATATTCATCTAATTTTTTTCCAGATTTTAAAAGGTTTAAAATTTTTTTAATATCCAACCCGTTTTTTTCATAAACCGAGCCTTTCATAATATCAGAAATTGCAACAACGGTATAATGAAAATCATATTTTTTTGCAAGCATTTCTTTTTTTTCTAAAAGTATTTCACTTAATCCTTGGCCAACTGTGCCAAAACCAATAAACGCCAATTTAAAATTCATAATTATACCTACCTATAATGTAAGTTAGGTGCAGCTATAAATGATAAACCCTTTTTAGTTAATGCGCGAGCTGTATTGTTGATGGAATCATGTTTATCTAAATAATTACGGAGAAGATATGGCATTAATTTTTCTTCTTCTATTTGTGTTTTTGGAAGGAAGTATTCAAGAATATCTGAAGGATGTTTGCTATTTTCTTCAATTTCAATTTCTCCACCCTCGTGTTTTGCACTGATATTTTTTACTTTGGGTGCAATATCTAGAAGATCCTTCCTTTTATCATATGGTTGAATTACAATGCTTTTCCATGTCTCAAGAATGTGATGTTCAAAACGTACATAGTTTTCCAACCCAAGAGATTTTCTTATTTTATTACTGAGTTCAATTGTTGCATTATTAACTGAATTTGAAAAGTTAAAACCGATTAATGATGTAGAACCATCTTTTCTAGAAAACAATCGTGCTGCCATTAATGTCCAAAAAACTGCATATGGGTTGTCATTACCCATATATACAGATATCTTGAATTCTAAATTTATGCCAAGTTTGTGCAGCAGATATCCAAGAAAAATTGTCCCAGGATTAATATTTAACACTTGCTTTACTCCGTAATTTGTATAGTAGTATAGAAACTCATCAACCCATTTAATTGGATAATCATTAGGCTGACCAACTCCTCCAAAGTATCCCGTGATAGTCTCTGGACCACCTAGATGTATGTTGGATCCGTCTGTTCCTTTGGTATCAAGTGTTTCACACCAAGTTGCTCCAATAATTTGCATAGCTGCAGTCATTGCTAGTAAGTCATTGTCCTCCTCCTGTTCCTTCATACATCTAACTCGAATAAATCTTCCGGGCATTAGCTCCTTGCGTACAACTGCTTGTCGGGCCTCATTCATAAAAAATGAAAAGTATTGACATGCGCTAATTTCTAATGTTACAGCAAAATCTTCATTAAAATCCATATTTTTTGCTTTATCGCCTAAAATTTTTTTACGATATTCGTCTACTTTAATAAAGGTTCCATTATCTCTTTGTTTAATTAGCCAATCTAGATCTTTAACATAAGGTGAATTTTTTTCCTTTAGCTTTGCTATTAAATTTTCTATTTTACCAGATTCAATAGCTTTTTTATTTATTTCTTCTGGTCCACCATATTTATCAACCACTGAAATAAGATCGTTTATTAACTTGTTTTTTGGATCAATTAAAAAAGAATTTATTTCGTCTAATCTTTTTTTTTCTATAGCTAATTTGTTTCTAATATTTATAGACAATTATGATTCCTCCCGTGCAATATTATTCTTAATGGGTGTAAATCAAATAATACATTACTTTAAAAAATGTTTGATTTTATAATTAGATATTATTCACTTCTAAGTAATAATTTGTAATATATGTTTTTTTTTAGGTGTATACGTGCAAGTAATTTATTCTGTAAGTAATAGCCATAAAAAAACAATACAGCCTAAAATAAAGATAATACTACCTGCTGCAGTTAATATTTTTCTAATTCTTTTTTCTTCTTCGGTTAATTCTGACCATGGTTTATGTTCCTTTCCAATAGCAATGCCTATTGAAATCCCTATAGCAATTCCCATTGCAATGCCAATTGGTATTCCAATAACAAAATCACTCATTTTCTACACACATGGCATATAAAAAATTGATGTATTTAATAATTTTTATATCAAAATTGTACAAAATTTAATTCTTTCATATTTTATTTATTCAATGGCGATTATTTAATCTTTGTCTTCATAAATCTTTCTAATTTATCAAATGATTTTTCGAGGATTTCCATTTGTGGAAGAATAACTGCTCTAAAATGTCCGCAACCATATTTAGAGCAAAAACCTGATCCATGGACTACAAGAACGTGAGTTTCATGTAAGAGATCTAAAACAAATTCTTTATCATCTTTCCAATTTCCTTTTTCAAGAGCTTCTATTTTTGGAAATATATAAAATGCTCCATCTGGTTTAGCGGTTGAAATTCCTGTTATTTCGTTAAGTCGCTTATATGAAAAATCACGACGTTTTCTTAGTTTTTCATTCATCTTTTGAATGTGATCTTGAGGACCTTTTAATGCTTGGATGCAAGCTATTTGACAGACAGAATTTGCACATAATCTTGAACGTGCTATTCGCATAAATGCGTCCTGAACCTCATCTAATTCTCCTGAATGATGAAATAGTATGTATCCCATTCTCCATCCTGGTATTAGATAAACTTTGGAAAATCCATTGAGTGTTATAATTGGTATATCTTTTGCTAATGTTGCTGTTGCATATTGTTTATTATCAAATGTTATATCATCGTATATTTCATCTGAGATTACTGGGATTTGATATTCTCCTGCTATGTCCAGAATTTCTTTTATTACTTTTTTTGAATATAAAGCCCCAGTTGGATTATTGGGATTAATTATTATTAATCCTTTTGTACGCTTTGAAATTTTTTTTCGAATGTCTTGTATATCTGGTTGCCAACCTTCTTCTTCAATGCATCGATATGGTATTGGTTTTGCATCATTAAATTGAGTAATCAATGAATACTGTGGATAGGTTGGTCCAGGTATCAAAAGTTCATCATTTGGATTTAAGGTTGCGTTAAGTAGTAATTGAAGGGATTCTGTTACACCTGTTGTGATACATACATCGTCAGGTTCGTAATTGATATTATTTCGTTTCATTTCACGGTGAACTATTGCATCTCTGAGTTCTTTGTAACCTTCAGAAGGGGCATATCCATTATGTCCTTGATTTGCAGCTTCATAAAGAGCGTCTTTAATATGCTGTGGGGTGTCAAAATCATATTTATTTGGATCTCCGATATTAAGATGTAAAACTTTGATTCCTTTTTTTTCTAATTCCTTTGCAGGTAATACAACTTCCCTTATAGCATACGAAATTCCTTGTGAGCGTCTTGAAGCTTCAATCATAGGTATCAAAACCGGAGATATTGATTAAACATAAATAGTTGATGGTCGATTAAAATAGATACAATTTTAAAAGTGTTAATGTCAACTTTTTTGTCTGATAGTTATGATTTGATTCTTAAACAATAATTTAGTCTTCTTTTACAACGCATCTAAATAAATTTTTATCCTTAAGATATTGTATGTCTTCGTTGACTAATAAGGATGAGCCGTTTTTCTTTTTATGAATAGTTTTTAAACGAGTTTTTCCAAGTTCTTTAATTTTATTTATTTTGTTTTTAATATCTGTTTTATTTTCAAGGTAATCTAAATCTGTAAGTTTTAGTGCAAGAATTTCATCTTTTTCATAGCCTAATTTTCCACACAGATTGTTATTACAATCGACGATGTTTGCATTTTCATCGAATATAAATACCGCATCAAATTCTGCCTCAGTTACTAAATTAGGAGTAATTTCTTTAGAAGGTTTGTTTTTTAATATCTTTTCACTGTGAATTCCTCTTATTCTTTCCTTCATATCTGATAGTTTATTGTTTAATTCTTCTATTTTTTCCTCTGCAATTTTTAATTTTGTGTTATCCTTTACTACTCCAATAAAGCCACGAAAATTGTTATTTTTATCAAAGACTGAGATAAAGCTTGTTAAAACGCAAACATTTTTCCCGTTCTTATGAATCAATTTAGTTTCAAATTTTCCTGAATTTTTTTGTTTATTTTTTGCTATTTTATTAAAATTATTTTTTACATTTTTTAATTCTTCAGGGGCTATTAACTCTATTATCTTCTTTCCAATGATTTGGCTGGGTGTGTAACCCAAGGAGTTAGCAATATTTTCTGAACAATATTTACAGGTTCCATTCTCATCAATTTCCCAGACCCAATCATCCATGCTTTTCAATAGATTTTCATATTTTTCTTCTGCTTCCTCTTTTGCTTTAATAGTTTCTTCGAAAATTTCCCCTTTTTTCACACCAACCTTGTGTATCGCCAATTTTAGACTGGCCATAACCCTGTTTAATGAATCCGTTAATTTATCTATTTCAAATATCTCACTTTTTTCTATATTAATATCTAGATTTCCCTTACTTATTTCGTCAATATCTTTTGTTAATTTCTCTATTGGTAATGAAATAAAATAAGAAACTATAAGCGAAACAACAAATGTAACTAATATAGTGATTCCAAGAGACGCTGTTGCGATTTCAAAACCTTGTAAGGCACCGATTATGGCAAAAGGTATTATTGAAATTGCTAGACACATTATTATCAACAATGCCCTTAATTTCATTATTTCACCATAACAACCTCTTTTTTTTGCTCCCCGTTTGAAGTATATTTACCAAATATTCTAGCAATATTTGTCTTAAATTCATCCACGTTTTGATTATTTAAGATATTTAGTTTTCTTAGTGAGTTTATGTATTCGATTAAATCATTCTCTCCTATTGAGTTTTTATTTTTTAAATCATTGAATTCAACGATTCCCATCGGCCCTAGTATCAAAATAAATTCTTCCCTTAATTCCTTTTCTATTTCTGATTTTAATGAAAAAAGTACTTTTATTGGTTCAATATCTTTTACAGGTTTTATAGGGAATGTAAAAAAGAAGGTGCTGCCTTTTCCTAAGGTACTTTCGACCCATATTTTTCCTTTTTGAGATTCTACTATTCCTCGACAAATTGCAAGACCTAATCCTGTCCCCTCGTATTCTCTACTCATTGTTTCTTCACTTTGATAAAATGGTTCAAACACCCTTATTTGGTCCTTAGGAGACATTCCTATTCCATGGTCTTTTACACTAAATAAAATGTTCGTTCCTTTTGGTACTACGTCAATTTTAATTTCACCATTTTTCCTTGAAAATTTTATTGCATTGTGTAATAGATTTCTTAAAACCTGACTAACCCTATCAGGATCCATCTCAATTGTCGGTAAGTCACTAACATTTGTTGAAATCTTTATATTCTTGTATTTTGCAAAACCTCTCATTAAAGTAGCTATTTCTTCTACTGTTTCTTTTAGATTGATTTCTCTAAAATGAAATTTTAATCTTGCAGCTTCTATTCGAGAAATTTCTAAAAAATCCTCTATCATCTTACTCAGTCGTTCTGTGTTTTTAAGGACTATACTAAGGCTTTCTTTCTGTTTTTCAGTAATTTTACCGAAGTATTGTTGTTGTAACATTTGAATTTGTGCTTTTAGGGGGGTAATGGGTGTTCTTAATTCATGAGATGTCATACTTATGAATTCTGATTTTGCTTTATCCAATTGCTTTCTTTCCTTGTCCATCTTTCCAAGCGCAATGGCACTCATATTTAAGGCATCACCTAGCTTGGCTATTTCATCATTTGTTTTGATGTCTGTTTGAATGTTAAAATTTCCTTTTTCAAGTTCTTTTGCTGCGTCATGTAACTCCATGATAGGTTTTGTTATTGAACGTGATACATATAGTCCTACAACCCCAGCATTTATTGCAATTATAATTATTATTAATATGGCTGTTGCGCCTAATAAAAAAATTTGTTCAGGAGAAAATTCCGGATTTAGTGTAATAAGAGAACTTGAAATTGAATAAAAATAATAAATACAAAAACCTGGAGCTATTATTCCAACCAATAAAAAAAGGAAGGTCAACTTTCTGTTTAACGTGCCAAATAAAAATTTATAAATATCAAATGGCTCTTCATCCAAGATATGCACCTACGAAGTTTTTAAGTTTATAATTAAAACAATCAGTTTCTAGAATCTCTAAACAACGCCCATCCATGCTTAATATCCCATCCTTTGACCATGAATAGAGTAACTATTTTATTAAATAGAAATACTATCCTACCTAAATTAATTATTAACTATTAAGTTTTTATGTAGGGCGTTTTAAATCCTACCGATGCGACATTGGTTACATACCCCAGCATTTGTATCAAAACAGCTTGCACATACACATTTTCCACATAAGTGACAGGTAAACATTGGACCGGGTTTTCCACAAATGCTGCAGAGTCCAAACAAATCAACCATAAACTCTATCTCCCTAATGTAATAAGTCTTTTTTTCAACTCATCTAATGAAATATTTGTCACAACAAGAGGCATATTTTCTCTTTCAGCTAGTTGAACAGCAAGAGGATCAATTGCAGCTGGTTTGTGATAAACAACAATCGATGGTTTTACAGGGTGAATCCTTATTGCTATCATAGGGCTTCTGCCATATTTTATATTTGTAAAAATCAAAGCTCGTTCAGTACTCCATCCATAAAGATTTGGATAACCAGAAGCATTTATGGTTTTAATTGTTTCAATTCCATCTATTAAAGTATAACCTTTTATGCTCTTTTTAATATCAACATCTTTTGAAGTCAATAGTTTGCCACCAATTTCTTCGATAAATTTCTTGATCGGAATTGAATATGCATATTCTAAAATATCCAAAATGCCATCCTGTTGTTTGGTTATAAATTGATATTTTCGTAAAACATTGCTATTGTTTTGTTTTTCATCGATTTCTAAAAAAGACTCTATTATCCTCTTTATTGCTTGAATTCCAGGAGATTTTCTTCGTCCGGATTCATAATCACTAATTACACTAGGGGATAAACCTAAGAAATCAGCAAGTTTGGTTTGAGAAATACCAAATGCAGTACGCCATTTTTTTATAGTCTGACCGGGCTTTGGGCTTAAGGTTATTTCTCCTGCTATTTTTTCTGCCAATATATCCTTGACTTTCATATCGAATCCTAACTTAAATACTAAAATTATTAGCTTTGTTCTACGTCGATAGGTATATCGGCAATATGTTAAAAATCTTTCTAAAAAGATTGACATTAATATTAATTATTAGTTTTTCCATCCGTATTTTAAAATCCAGGACAGAAAATATTAACCATAGTGAACAATAACTGAGTCGGCATTAATTTCATTTTTTTCTACACAAATAAATAATTAAATAGAAAAAGAATAGATATCCATAAATTTTTTCGGAAACATAGGGTACATTATCTGCCCAAATAGCAATTGTTATAATTACCGGGCCAAATCCAATAACTAGCTTTGAGTTCATAGTGACTTCTTGATCTGGTAGTAGAGGTTTTGTAACTGTCCCCGATGAATTTCTTCCTATAATGAATTTTCGTCCCTCTATTGTTATTTTCCATTGTACGTTAAATGCAGTTTTGTTACCAATGTCCTTTATGGTTCCAGAAAATCTAAACAATACCCTTCCAATAAACATTGTTAGTTTTGTCATACCATATGGTTTCATCAAAGGATAATTATCTACAGCATGTTCACATGATAGATCATAAGGAATATCTCCTACGCCATCTGATCCAATAATATCCTGATTAGATCCGCTGTAGTTATCCTTTCCGTTGTAGTCATCCCAATAGTTACCACATGAAGAATAGCCATAATCCCATATGTTTTTATCTTCATCAAAGGCGTTTTGCGAATTATTTATAAAGTTATTATGGTAGATAGTATTATTATTGTTAGAAGAATCGATGCATATACCATTTTGTTTGTTAGTAGTGATGTTGTTAATAGTGATAGTATTGTTATTAGAAAAATAAAGTTCTATGCCATGATATTTATTTGAGCTTATGTTATTGCTAGCAATGGTGTTTAGATTGGAACAGGAAATGGTTATGCCATTAGTATTATTGGATATGTTGTTATAAATAACAGTTGTATTGTTGGAAAAACGAAGGCCTATACCACAAGCATAAGTGTTTGAATTGAAAAGTTTATTTGGAATAATTGACCTGTCAATTGACTGGTCAAGATAAGACTTTTATGATCGGTGGATGGAAGAGTGTGTTTTTAACATGTGATCTGACAGATTTTTTGTTTTTAGCCGGATCCCACATAAGTTACACATAGTCCACTCAGGGGCTGATGAAGATTTGGGAACACAAACACTTATCAGAAATTGATTCAACAGCTCATCTACATTTAACTGTTGCCTCCGTGCAATCTGTTTAAGTGTCTTTGCAGTCTTTTCCCTAACTGTAATATTTGACCAACCTTTCTCGGGCATAATATAAGGAAATACAAAACGGGACTAAAAAGTTTGACAGGTCAATTGACCCGTCAAGATACACCACTTTTATCGTTAACCAGATACAGGTCAGCCGTATGAAGTTAATAGAATTTCAGGTCCATTCTTGACAAGATTCTTTCCATTTTGATAAAGTGTTTGAGTGACACTTAGAAGAACTTCATATGTTTTAGCACCCTTCTTCGACCGATTTCCGCCACTTATTTTCCGT
>SMTZ1_10001600_pt1 | contig 68763 bp, 80 predicted proteins | sample DeeMarSWOR136_30_FD_25667 | JGI IMG/M metagenome (IMG submission 25667) | reverse complement strand
AAAATTTCACCCTACTACTTCAAATGGAACTCTCACTTTAGCGTGTGAGTTAGTAATATTTAAATTAAAATATATATTAAATAATATAATAGAAAATTTTTCAAAAAAATATTATAAAAAATTATATATGATTTTATTATTGTATTATTTTCATATTATAAAAATCTATTTTATCTAGTATATAATTTTGCTCAAAAAACACCTATTTTTGTAACACTTTTTGATTGTTTAGCCTGGGGGATTTGATGCCCAATTCTATTTTCCTGAAGACCCCGTTTTAATCCATGTTTTCCAGTATTTAGACATCCTTTCCAGGGCGTTAGAAAATTGCTCTGATAAAATCAAAGGCGAATATTTATCCTTTCTTGATATCAAACCAAATTTCTTAAGTATCTTAAATGCATCGTACGCTGTTCCTCTAACCAGCTTCTCCTTCTCTATTATTTCATTTATTGTAGCAGGCTTCCCTTTCAAATATCTGAGTATCTTGTCTGCGCAATCCCTAGTTTTTTGTTGTTTTGGAAAGACCAAATCAAGGAATTCATCCCATGATAATTCATTCAGATGACAGATTGTTAAAAATAGTATAGTTTTCTGACTTAAATATGTCGCTCTTTACCATATGTTTATATATAGGAGCAATTTGGGCAAGATAATTCATCACAAGTGTTCTAAAAGAATGAAGATATGATCTTTCTGTCACTATTTAATGACGCTTTAGGTTATTTTTTCTTTTTTTCATTGTTTTCTTTGATTCTAGAAAGTTTGATTAAAACGCCTTCGATAGAATGAGCCAGATCGGACCCATCTTCTGTTAATTCTATGATTTTTATCCTGCCTTGTTTTTTAAAAGATACTAGACCCAGTTTTTTAAAGTCGTCGAGAAGTTTTACTGTATGGGAATACGTGCAGTCTACTTCTTTTGAAACCTGAGTTGCATACCTTGGCCCTCTTTTCAAACTCTGCATTATTTTTACGGGTTTAAGCCTCAAAAAAAGCTTTGCCAGAGCAGTATCTGTTAATACCATATTACCCAATGTATTATTGATATCCCGAGTATTTATATCTTTTGGTGGTTTAATTAAAACATATAATTTCTTAAATAATAATTTCTAAATAATAAAAAAAATTTATATGTTATATTAAATAATAAAAAAATAACTAAAATTAAATATATAATAAAAAATATATAATGAATTAGAATTCACACAAAAATTTTGCAAGTGAAAGTGAGTGGGAAATCGGGATAAAAACCACTAATTAGTAATAACAAATCATAGTCCTAAAACCGCGAAAATCAAGGGATAAGACGGGTTTTTAAGTATCTAAAGAAAATATAATAATGTGAGTTAAGTGTCTACGAAATTAATACTGATCTTATTACTTGTAACCTTTCTTTTTTGGTTTATTTCATTACAAACTTCCTTTTCTCTATTCCCAATCCCTTCTAAGACCATATGCGAGGGCCCAATCTCCCTTACTCTATCGCCAAATTATGGGTTCGTTGGGGACACTATAACAGCGAGTATTAGCAATCTTAGAGGTGAGGGTTGCACGGATAAAAGGATTTACATAAAAGAGAGTAGCTGCCAAGGATTGCAATATTGTAGTTGTTTGTTGAATCAGATGACAGAAAACATTCATGGTTGTGTATGCACTTTTAGAGCCCCTCCAACGCCTTACATTTCAGGGGCGGAGCCAACGCGTGAAAATACATTTATATACTATGCCTGTGTCGACTTGGATGATGATGGAGTTTATGATGAGGCTTTAGAACAAGATTATGCAAACTTACTAGTTCACAGTAGATATGCCCCATTAAGTCTAGTAACAGAATCGGTCATTATAATAGTCACTTTAGGGGTCTTGTTAGTAATCATCATTGTTGTTTTTAGGATGTCTTTGAGAAGAAGATAAAAGATTAATTAATTTACTTTCTCAACATTTTATCATGATAATAATAACTTTCTTAGGGACAGTGTCAGGAATACCTTCACTCCGTAGAAACCATCCAGCCATTGCCATGGAGTATTTTACTGATTATAGGGATGTTCTACTCTTTGATTGTGGAGAAGGCACTCAAAAACAACTTATGAAATCCGGCATCAGTTTTATGCAGATTAATAAGATTTTCATATCCCACTGGCATGCAGATCACTTTGCTGGTTTAATCGCTTTGATACAGACGATGAACTTAGAGAATAGGAGAAAAAGGTTAACCATCTATGGCCCTGAAGCAGAAAGGTTTGTTTCCGATATAGTAGATTTAGGGTATTTTGGGTTGAGGTTCCCTGTCAAAGCAGTAAACGTTCCATTTGAAGGAAGTGAGATTTCGTTAGTCGATAAAACAGACGATTATCAAATTTTGTCTATACCAGTTTTTCACTCTGTTCCTAGTGTGGCCTTTTGTTTAAAAGAAAAGGATAGGTGGAATATCGATGAGGATAAACTAAAAAAATTGGGCATAAAGAGAGGACCTTGGCTTAAAAAATTGAAAAAAACTGGTAAACTTGAGTATAAAGGGAAAAAAGTGAAGATTCAGGATGTTGGCTATGTTAAAGAAGGGTTAAAAGTTGTTTATTCAGGGGACACAAGACCTTGCAGGAATATAGTTAAGATATCGAAAAATGCTGATTTACTGATACATGACGGTACTTTTCTTGAGGAGGATGTTGGGAGCAAGGCGCATGCAGACGTGAAAGAAGCTGCTGAACTAGCTAAGCAAGCAAAAGTAAAACAACTCATTCTAACTCATATTAGCAGAAGATACACAGATTTGAAGGAATTAGAAGAAGAAGCTAAAAAAATTTTTAAGAATAGTAAAGTTGCCTATGATTTCATGAAAGTTAAACTCAAGAAATAGATAATCTTTTTTCTAATCTATCGACGAAATTTAACCTTTCCTTCAATTTTCTTTTAACAATATCTATGTTTTCAACAGGCACAGGATCAATACCATTTAAAACAGCTAGTTCATAGCTCAAAACATCGCCAATAAATAACAAAGACATCATCTTTGACAATCTAGAACTACCATGGGTCCAAATTTCATAGACCCCTTTAACTCGATTCCTTATAATGTCTTTTGTTGTCTCTATTCTCGGCATGATTTCTTCTGTTTCTTCTTTATCTCTCAGCAGGATAATGTAAGAATCTCTGTTTAAATCCTCATTCTGATAACCGACTATCTCGTTGTGATCTAATTCAGAAAAAACATCGTATCTTGCAGGTACCTTACTGTTTTCGTTGAATTGTGTTTTCATCCTATGGGCAACCGCAGAGTATTCGTTAGAAGCGTAGATTATTGGAATAGAATCTTTCAAGTTAGAAGCAATTTCTTTGATGTCATCAGTTTTAATTTCTTTTAATGTTTGAATAGTTTCATCTATTTCATTCTTTAAGTCAATCGACCTGAATCTTTGTAAAAAAACTATTAAGGGAATGAATAAATATGGTAAAGCTGCTCTAGGTTGATGGCCCTCTGGTATTAGAGCATATGAGATGTTTAATTTATCACACCATTCTTTGAGTTTACCACTAGAAGTCATTCCGATTATTTTACATTTTTTTTCAATGGCATCGACAAACTGGCTTAAAGTTTCTTCTGTGTTTCCAGAATAGGATATACAAAAAACTAAAGTGTTATTATCCGCGTATGCAGGAAGATGATAATTTCTTGAGACTTCTATTGGGATTTGGATTTTATCTCTTAACAGACATTTCAATAACTCTCCACTAATTGCTGAACCACCTACCCCACAAACTATAATATTGTTAAATTTGTAGTCAGGAATAGCAGTTCCTTCAGCTATTTTCACAGCATCTGCTAACATTTCGGGGTATTTTTTGATTGTTTCTATCATTTTCATACCAAAAATTATAATTTTAAGATTATTAAATCTGTAAAGGCATTAATCCGGCCTTCTCATTAATTTCATTATTCAAATTTTTCAATCTCGCTTCCCCACCTATATCAAGAGATTTTATCAAAAGAGAATCTTTTTCATATCTTCTTCTTATATCAGACATTCTTTGATTAAAAGAGACATAATTTCCTTCACCTGTAACATGCGTATCTGCATATACCACAAGTTTCTGTTCATAAGTTTTTGGTATTAACTGCTCTGGTGTAATTTCTGGGGGAAACATATCAGACCCAAGTTCATACTCTTCTTTGTTAGTAAAATTCGGCAAAATTACATCAGCAACCTCATGATATCCAATTCCCTTTAGATACTTATAACCATAAATACCATCTAATACTAATTCGGGATCATCTTTCATTTGATCAGGAGTTACTACACGTTTTCCGATGTCATGTAGCAAAGCACTAACCCTTGCTAAAGCGAGATCAATATTGTATCCATTATGGTAAAGAGCACAACCTACGAGATGTGCTATATTAGATGTTTCTACCGAGTGAGGAATGAATGATTCTGGAACCGGATTTTTATCTCCTCGAATCAATCTTTTCAGTAGTTTTTTCCCATCTTCTATACTTGGTTTTACCATGGCAATTAAACTAATAATAAACCTTTTTAAACCTTTCGGTATAGAAAACAAAATTAATGCCCCTGCTGGGATTTGAACCCAGATCGCTTCCTCCGCAGGGAAGTATCCTATCCATTAGACTACAGGGGCGAACATAAAGCTTTAAAAGATATAATCCTTAAGAAAGAAAATATTATGTAAAATCTTAAAGGTGTCGTATGCCACAAATGAAATGCACAAGTTGCAGTGTGAATCTTTTAGGGGACAATAAATATGTTAGGTTCAAATGCCCCAATTGTTTAAAGGTAGAGATATTCAGATGTTCACGCTGCAAAAGACTTTCAGTCGAGTATAAATGTCCTAATTGCGGTTTTAAAGGACCTTAGTGGTTCTATGAGTAGTGTCATCGTTACTTTCAGGATAATGCCTGAGAGCGTTGAAGTTAACTTGGATTCATTAGAGAAAGAGATAAAAAGTGAGATTAAACCACAGAGAATTCAACGTGTTCCTATAGCTTTTGGCTTAAATGCGATACAGATAGTTAAACTAGTCGAGGAAAAAGAAGGAGAAATGGACCGGATAACTAACAAAATAAAAAACATAAAAGGCGTCAGAGAAGTTGAAGTCGTTGGGTTAACAAGAAGTCTATAAATTATCTCGCAACAACAAAAAGTCTATGTCTGTCAGTTTCTTTCAATTCATCGATTATCCTTCTCTTTATCATTCTCTTTGGATCTGGCAACATGTCGACTCTTTTCTTCAAATCTTCGAAACTCTCAAATTTCTTTTTCTTCCTTTCTCCAATTATTGCCCACATGTGTTTTTTTCCAATCCCTGGCAAAAGCTCAAGAGAATGCAGTCTGGTAGAAACAGGACCAGCAATGTTGAAGAAGTTAACAAACCTCTTCCCATTACTCTCAATAATTTTGTCTATGACATCTTCCAGCTCTTTCTTCGCATAACCAGTCAAACTATCGTATTTTATCCTCCCCTTTATGTACTTTACATGATCTCTCTTTTTTTCTCCGATGTAGAGCAAATCCCCAGGTTTAACTACGACATCTGGTTTTATTACAACTTCTAGTAGACTGAGAAAAGCATTTCCTATACCTTGAGCTATGGGTTCAGCCCTTCTACTATCAGCATGACCTCTTGAGAGGAAATCCAATACTATTATGTATTCATCTTTCATAGAATAGCCACCCCATCCCTACATAAACTTGTTTACACTCTCAAGAATAAAATTCTTTTCATCATCTGTAAGGAGGTTGTAGTCTTTCTCTAGGAGTAATCTTAAATCATCCTTATCCGTAGGCATGGTATTAACTATAGTGATTATCTGCCTTTCTCTTAATTTTTTAACTTGTTTTAATTTCTCAGTAAGTTCTTCAGCTTTTTTCGGGGTCAGTTTATCGTATTTTTTCAAGTAATCGTAAGAGTTCTTCTGTTCATAACCGAACTCTACCTCTTTCTTCCTATCTTTAAGTATTTCTTTTGCTTTCGTGTTCGTTATGAGTGTTTCTTTTAATATATCTTCCATTAAATCGCCTTCAAGTGTTCAGGTCTGGATATAATATCCTTCTCCTTTTTACCATCTTTGATTTTGATTATATAAGATTTACCTTTTTTATTTATGACTGTTCCAGTCCTGCCGAAAAACCTCTTGAAAGGCATGCCTTTGTGGCTTGAAGGACTGGGTTTAATAACGACTTTACTACCTACTTTAAATTCTTGTATGTATCTTGTTATGGGTAATCTTTCTCTAGCTCTGACTCTGAGTAAATTCCTCGTTCTCTTCCTCCGCCCTTTAGATTTTTGGACCATTTCTAATCACTGTGTATTTTTATAACATCTAACTCAATCTTTTTAACTTTATTGTTTAGTAGACTTGAAATACTTGGTTCTGTCCTGCCTCCATCCCCAGTTATCAATTCTTTTACATATAAACCTGATTGAGTTCTTATTCTGAATTCAGCCTTCTTTTTACCTAAAAGCTTATATTTTATTTCTTTTACTCTTCTTCTTCTTATCTTGTCTGATCTCCTTCTTAACACACGGGTTGGGGTTCTTTGGGATATTATAGCATTTTTTACTTTACTGACATTTTTTAAATCTATGACTGGGTCTTCAAAGCTTACTACTGCTTTGTATGTTTTATCATAATCAGCAAATTTTATTTTTCTGACGATGTTTTTATCTACTATCTTTAAACTCTTCACTCTGACTTTCTTCGATTTGTTAATTTGTTTCAACTTTTTTTTCAAATCAACCTTTCTTTTAACTGGCCTGATCAATTCTATGACAAAAGGCCTCCAACCTAAACATCTGACGTTAATATCCTCTCTTCCGCTGCCGTGAAAGCTACTATTCTTAGATCTAGTTTGTTTTAACAATGGTTTTTCGATTATCCCCTGAACAGAAGTTTTGAATATCTTTCTCTTCCATTTTGTCTGTGGCATGTTTCTAGTTAATTTCTGATACTTTCCATAGATGTAAATGGATCTAACGTTCAATTCTACTTTATCAGTGTTCAGATCAAACTTAACTGTTATATCCGGCATTTTCCTATTCATCTCCTTTCCGGTTATTCTTTCGACTTCTTTCCCTAGTTCACGGTTTATGGCAGTTTTTATTGATTCACACCATTCTATACCAACCTTATTCCACAATTCTTGTTCCCGTTCAATTAATTTAGAAGTAAGTTTACATCCTATCAAGAAGGTTTTGTACTCGTATCCTTTCAATTCTTTAATAATCAGTTTTGTTTTTTTTTTAAGTTCTTTGAAAAGGTTAGAACATACGTAGCATTTCTTTGGCTTCTTTGATTTGATCTTTTTATTGTGAAATTTTATTCCAAAAAAGTTAGAATTATCGACATCAATTTTTTCTTCAGAATCTATCAACATGGCAGCAAAATGTCTCAAAATTCTACCCCTCTCTTCATTACCAAAACCAGATAGAAGTTGAGCGAATTGTCTACCCAAGCAATGATCACAGACGTAACCATCTTTTAAAATTTCAACTAATTTCTGCTTCACTTTCAATTCAATCACATCGTAATTATTATTATAAAATTTAAAGTATTATAGAGGAATGAAAATGAAATACGAGTGGCCATACGTCAGTTTTATTCTCATAACGATAAACCTGGCAGTGTTTTTGTTTACAGTAGATTTCACTGTTTTTGACGTTGGGACTCTGAATATATTTCCAGTTTTAGATGAACCCGTAAACATACTTGGTTTAGCACCTCAAGATCTCTATTCTAAACCATACACGTTGATAACTCATATGTTCGTCCATGCCGACTTAATCCATTTTTATGGCAACATTTTCATGCTGGCGATAATAGGCATGTTGGTCGAACCTAAGATAGGCCCTGTTAAATTTTTCTTAGTCTATTTACTTTCTGGTCTCTGTGCAATTCCGTTCGGGTTTTTAATGGAGTATATGATACAAACTGCTGTCATTCTCATAGGTGCTTCAGGGGCAATATTCGGTACGATGTTTCTCGCTGCAGCTATAGCTGGCTGGGAGGAAATATGGGGACTGTTAATTCCCATCCTCAACATAATAATTATACCGATAGATTTCTTCACTCTGAAAAACATTAAAGTCCCAATGTTCGTTGCCATACTATTTTATTTCCTGATGAACTTAGTACTGATGTTAGTTAATCTCCCATACAGTATTGGAGAACTGGCTCATTTCGGTGGCATTTTAGGAGGAATACTGGCCTTTATCTTTGTTATGCCTGAAGAATTAAAAAAAGGGGAAACATCTGAGTCTAAAATTTCAACCCAAACTTTTTAGCAAGTTGTTTCAAAGCCCCTCTTTTCATTCCTTTGGCCCCGCCCATTTTTTTCATCAGTTTTTTTGTTTGTTTGTACTGTTTGATTAAGTCTCTGACATCTTTTTGACTTGTTCCAGATCCTTTGGCAATTCTCTTGACCCTGCTGCTATGAATTAAATCTGCATTCTTCTTTTCTTCAGGAGTCATACTGTCAATAATGTACTTGTACTTCTTCATCTTCTCTTCTTGAATAACCAACATATCTTCTGGTATTGCATGACCAAGGCCAGGAATCATATCCATGACATTACTCAAAGGTCCCATCTTCTGCATACCGCCTATCTGTTCGTAGAAGTCTTCTAGAGTAAACCTTCCAGATAAAAACTTCTCAACATCTTCTTCTTTTAATTCAGACTCTTTTGCTTTTTCCAAGAGAGCCTGTAAGTCTCCCATTCCTAAAAGTCTTGACACAAATCGAACAGGATCGTAAACTTCGAGATTTTCCAGTTTTTCACCAGTTCCTATGAACTTTACCTTTGCTCCAGTCGCAGAACAAGCTGATAATGCCCCACCGCCTTTAGCCGTACCATCCATCTTAGTTATTACAACCCCAGTTATACCGACCAGTTTATTGAATTCTTGGGCTTGCTTTCCACCAATCCTTCCGATATCAGCAGGTATCACTAACAGGACTTCATCAGGTTGACATATCTTACCCATTTTTTTCAATTCTTCTGCTAGTTTTTTATCCAAAGCATCCCGACCAGCAGTATCGATGATAACCGTGTCATACTTTTTGAATTTTCCCAACCCTTCTTTCAAAGCATTGTATGGATTCTTATCTTTTGAAACATGAACTGGAACACGGAGTTTGTCACCCAACTGACTCAACTGTTCTGGGGCAGCGGGTCTATGATAATCGCAACAAATCATCGCAGGTCTCATACCCTGTTTTTTGAAATATTTTGCCAGTTTACCAGCTGTAGTTGTTTTACCAGATCCAAACAATCCCAACAACATGATTCTTTTCTTCCCGGTCAAACCTGCCTTTTCTTCGCCCAAAAGCTTTACTAATTCTTCATAAACGACTTTCATTACTTGCTCTCTCAGGGTTAACCCAGGAGGTATCTTTTCTTTCAAACATCTCCTTCTTATGTTTTCTGAAAGTTCGAAAACTAACTTAACATCCACATCTGTTTGTAGGAGAATTCTTTGCAGGCCTTTCACTAAATCTTCTACAGCTTCAGCATCAACAGTAGTCCTAGTCAATATTTTCCTAACTAAGTCGCCAATATTTTTTCCAAAACCTACCATGCGATCATCTAAATTATATTCTCAATAAATTCCTCAGGTTTAAATGTTTTTATATCCGAGTATTTCTGGCCTACACCAAGAAACAGGATAGGCTTCTTCAACGTATGAGCAACAGATAGTATACTCCCACCCTTCTCATTGACATCGATTTTAGTGAACATCACGGCATCCACACCGACAGCCTCATCGAACATTTTTGCTTGTGGGACAGCATCGTTACCGACAAGAGAATCTATTATGAGTATCTTCAAATCTGGTTCATTGACTCTTACAACTTTCTTCAATTCATCCATTAGGTTTTTGTTGACATGCGTTCTACCAGCAGTATCAGCAAGGACAACATCTATTCCTTTAGATTCGGCATGTTTTTTTGCATCAAATATTACAGCAGCAGAATCAGCACCATACTTGTGTTTGATTATATTAACATTCAATCTTCTTCCATGCTCTTCCAATTGTTCGATACTAGCAGCTCTGAAAGAGTCTCCAGCCGCAAACACACACGAAAACCTTTTATTTTTCAAATAACTCCCAACCTTTGCAAGGGATGTTGTTTTTCCAGAACCGTTAAATCCAAGGAAAACGAAGAGTGAGGGTTTGTTCTTTTTTATTACATCTTTTAATTCAACTTTTGGTACATCCATAATTTCGAGCAAGCTATCTTTGAAAGTTTTAACTACGATTTCTTTTACTTTGCCTCTCTTCACTTCTTTTCCGACCAAGTTGTTCTTTAAATCATCCTTTATTTTTTCACTGACTTCAAACGCGACATCGGCCTCTAACAATGATATTTCCAAATCTCCTAGAACCTCTTCTAAATCTTTTTCTGAAATCTTTTTCTCAAGGACTTTTTTTGTGACCTTTTCAAAAACTTTTTTTATAACACCTTTCTTAACTACTTTTTTTACTTCTCTCTCTACTTCAACCTCTCTTTCGACAGGTTTCTTCTTCTCAACATTCTCACTTATTCTTTTAACTACATTTGATAGTTTTTTCTTTAGAAGACCGAACATATCAACCAGCGGTTACATCTGATGAAGGTTTCTTAGCTTCTCTAAACATGGCTCTAATCTCTGGCTGCAACTTAATTATTTCATTATTCAGATTGACTAGCTCCTTCTCCAATGAGGTTAAACCATCTTCAAGAGTTTTTTTTCTTTTTTCCAGAATCTTTTTTGTTTTTTCTACTGTACTTTCTATTGCGGTGTTGGCTCCTAACCCAACGATCATCTTATCTACTTTCTTTAACCCACCTTTAATATGAACGCTAGAGCCTATCGGTAACAGTATGTCTTCTCCACCATTTTTTTCAAGCTCGTCTATCGAATTTAAGGTAGACTCGATCTCGAGCATTCTAGTTATTAACAATTCCCTCCTTTTCATCAGAGCATTGGCCTTGTTCTCAAGGATTTGGTATGTTATTAATTTTTTCTGTATCTCTTTCTGCTCGACCATAAAAACACCTTATCGTTAATTAAATAATTAAACTTTAAGTCTCAACTCATCCCTTGCAATATCTTTTAACAATCTGATCAGGTTTATGACGTTCTTTCTCTTTATCGCTATAGCTCCGACAGACCTGAATTTACTGCTTGCTCTTATCAAGTGATCGTGTTTTGTCTGGTTGATTCTGATAAACTTATCTTCCCCTGGATAGTGAGGTGTAAAAACATCTATCCATAGATTGTCAAACTTACCTTGATTCACTCTTCCAACGAATTTACTCTTTCCACCCCAATAAAATATTTTTGCCGGGCCTTTCTCATCATAGTTCGCTTTCTTTTCCATCAACAGCTTATCTAGTATTTTTGTTATCGTGTGTCTGTTTAGTTTCAACTGATAAGCAATGTCAGTTATCGTCATTCCTCTTACACTGGTTTTTAGGGTACTAATTACTTTTTTAGTGTTTTTGGTATCATATTCCACTTCTTTGGATGTTTCTATTTCTTTCATCACAACATCACCCCAGTACTATTTAAATAGTACTAATATATAAATGTTACTTAGATGATATTGTCTATACAATAATAAATAACATATGGAGGTGTGTTGTATGACGACGATAACTCTGTTCAAGATCGAACCCTTGTTAGACAAGGTTGAGATAATAAAAAGATTGAACAAGAAAAAAAAGAATGGATGCTGGCTCAAGGCAAAAGCATCAAAATATAATAAGAATGAAATAGAGGTAGATGTTTGGTATGAGGAGGATGTTGAGACTGGCTTGAAAAGGGCTTTCTCCGACGAAGCATACGAGATGATCGAGTATCTGAAGACAAAAGGAAAAGAGAAAATAGTGAGGAAAGTCTACTGCTTCATTGATTTAAACCTTGGGATGTTAGAGATATACCGTGGCATTGACTTCATTACTTACAAAATAAAAGAGATAATCGAGAGTTTGTTGGAAGTGACACTATCGACAGTTTCTTTGGACGCAGGGCATTTGATGCACATTACAGCGAAATACAGTACAGAACTTAAACAGGCGATGTTCAAGTACATCCATGGATTATGGTATCACATAATAAGAGGCAGACATTTAGAGAATAACAACAAGTTCAAGGATTTCATAGTAACAAAACCAGATTCTTTGAAATGCATCTCAATCGTTCCAAAGATCAAGTACTTGAATGGAAATGGATATTCTGTGACCATAAATGGGGACAAAGGGACGATAAAGATGTGGGATGGTATGTTTAAATGGAAACCGAGACTTGAAGTGAAACAGATCGTTCAGATTATTGCTAATGCTGCGGCTTTACCCTCTTTTTAAGTTTTTGTTAATTTTATAAAACTATACGATTCTAAGAATTATTACTGGGTCCATGGTCTATCGGTTAGGACGTCGCCCTTACAAGGCGGAGAGCCCAGTTCAACTCTGGGTGGACCCACTAAGATTTAAACTTCAAATCTTAAAACAAAATTATGCCTGATTTATTTCCCGTGAAACTAATATTAGGAGCTGGAAGTATTCTAGTCGTTATCATAGCTTTAGGGTTGTTGTTATTGATACTTTACAGTTTATTCAAGTTTTTATTCAAGAAGAAGTTGTTGAAGTAAGTCTATACTATCCCCTTAAATCTTTTACCGTTGATAGATAAATCAGTGATATCATGTTCGGGAGTAGGGATGAAGAAGAGACTTTCAAACCAAGGAAAGAGGAAGTTGAAGAAATTACTGAAGAACCCGAACCAGAAGAAAAGAAAGAAGCGAGTGTAGAATCTATTAATGAAAGATTAGAAAAAATAACTCAACAAGTCAATTTAATAGCCAATTATTTGTCGAACATTTCTGGGAGAGTTAGTAAAGCTATTGATGCTTCTGTTGCTTATCAAAGAGATTTGGATGAGTTGGAGAGTAGGATTAACCAGATAAAATCTAGGATTGAAGAATTAGAACATGTTGTTCCTGAAGTTGAGTTAGAGAAGATATTGGGAAAAAAAGCGGCTTAGCGAGGCGTGGATTTGAACCACGGACCTCGGGGTTATGAGCCCCGCGAGCACTCCAGGCTGCTCTACCTCGCTGTGTGTGTTAAAATACTACTCCTCACTTAAAAACTTTACGTTTCATCAAAGATATAAAGTACTTTCTCCCTCTAGTCTCTTTCCTACTCTTCCTTATTTTAACGATTCCATTCTCTTGTAAATGTTTGACGTGTCTCATTAAAGCAAACTGGCTTATCTTTTCAAAATTTTCAATATACTTCTTATGAAACTCGGTTGATGTGATTTCATCTTCGGTTAACAATGAAATGATGTTCTTTTCAACTCCTTTTAACTTCTCTTTCATCATCTTCAATTTTACTTGCTTAACATCTTTCAGAACTTGCTTAACATGCTTGACAGTAATTTTACTTGCATTTTCATTCTCACTGATTCTCGCCGCTTTCCTTAGGCATTCTAATCCAAGCCTGACATCCCCACCCCTTTGAACGGCATGGTTTGAGCATAAAAGAATAACTCCTTCTTCTAGGATTCCAGGTCGGAAGGCATGCCTACATCTTTCCACGAGAATATCCTTCATTTCTTGTAGAGTATAACGCTTGAACTCTATGTCTTCGACATCTAGACTACTCTTGATCCTTGGTTCAATATTAACGAAAATGTCTTTGTAGTTTGAGATCATTACTAATCCGATTGGGTTATTGACATATTGATTCATTCTTAGAAGATCGTACAATGCATTTTCATCTTTCTTGATCAACTGGTCGACTTCATCCAAACAAATGACTATGCTCTTGTTGGATTTTTTTAACGCTTCAATTAGTCTTTCTAATACTTCATCTTTTGATGTCCCCCTCCTCTGGACAAAAAAACCTAATTCTACAACTAACTTTGCCAGTATCGCATGAGCAGTATTGTAATCCCACGTGTTGATGTAGATCGTTTTAACTCTATCAGAGTATTCTTCAAACTGCCTGAAAACGAATTTTGCTGATGCTGTTTTCCCTATTCCCGGGACCCCGAAGATAAACATATTTTGTGGGTTTCTTCCCCTGCTGGCAGGAGTTAAGTTATTCGCTATTCTTTCTATCTTATACTCTCTGTGCGGCAACAACTCTGGCAAGTACTCTGGATTAAGGACTTGTTCGTTCTTGAAGATTCTTGATTCTGAAAAACCCATATGATACACTTTAGTGAGAAAATAATTAAATTGATTCTTTAAGTTTTTTAATGACTTCTTTCTTCCCTCTATCGATTATGTAAGGTCCTAATCTTGGTCCTCTATCCCGATTCAGAATTATACGATAGATTAAACGGAAAAAATCTTTTGGTTTTATTCTACGATGTCTCGCTATCTCAAATATCTTAGTCTGTAATTTCTCTCCATCTTTTTCTCGTCTTATGGTTTCAATAAACTCTTTTATTGCCAACTTTTCTTCTTTGGAGGGTTTAATCTCTACTTTTTCAGGCTTTACAAAATCATTGAACCAATTATCAGCATAAGTAAATCTTCTTTCAATTTCTTTTTTAATCTTATTATTGATTTTAGAGATATGACCAGTTTCAAGCAATCTTTGAACGACGAAATCCAATCTATCTTTCTTAGGTGCAACTCCCGCCAATTCAACTAAATAGTCGTAAGGTAGATGTTCACTCAGTCGTTTTGGTGGGTTAAGTTTGTGGATGAATTCAAACAGCCTTTTTGCGTTGAACGCATCTCTTGGGTTCTCTATCTTTTCCTTCCCGAAATAAACATCTTCAAGTCTATCGACTTCTCTCACGTAACTTGGGATATCGTTCACATCTATCTCTCTTATAGTTCCAGAACGTTTGAACATGAGCAGAATGCAACTAGCAGGACTTCCATACCTGAACCAAACTGATGGTGAGAAAACATTTCCGATAGATTTCGATATTTTCCTCCCTCCCTTCTCTAAGAACATCTCGTAGACAAAATGCAATGGCGGATCAAAATTTAGAATTTCTCTACAGATTCTATCGTTGACTTTTACAGAATCTAGGATATCTTTTCCATGTGCTTCGAATACTATATTCAACGCATCCCATCGAGCTGCAAACTCAACTTTCCAACTCAACTTCCCTTCTCCCTTAAAGTAACTAGCCTCGCCCTTATGACCACATCCTTTTACGATGATTTCTTTTCCAGTGTTCGAGTTTTTCCCAACAAATTCTTGATCACAGACATACAAAACTTTGTGTTCTTTTGGGACGAGTTGATAAGCTCTTGTCGTATATATTTTTCCACATTTTTCACAGACAGGGAAGTAAGGCAAGGCCTCAACAAACTTTTCTTGTCCAATCATTTTTTTGATGGTTTTCCCAATCTTTTCAGAATTTAACAGAAGGATTTCAATCTGTTTATCCAACAAACCTTTCTTGTAGTTCTCACTGCCTGAACTGTAGTTATGATCTATTCCAGCTTCTTCCAATGCATTCAATAACAACGAACTCATATGTTTGCCAAAACTAGAGTGGCATTTACCGAATGGATCAGGGATATCTGAAACAGGCATTCCTATGTATTTTTCTAACCAATCAGGTAATCCTACAGGAACTTTTCTTAAACCATCTCTGTCATCACAATAAGCTATAACTTCAGATTTGAAACCAAAATCTCTTAGAGCCAAAGTCACTCCAAACTGTCTTACTACATCTCCAAAACTTCCTATGTGTGGGATGCCACTTGCCCCTAGACCAGATTCTGTTCTGAGGACTTTCAAACCCCTCTTTAATTTTTCCTCTCTTTCAATTATCTTTCGGGCCCATTTGTCGAGCCAAAACTCATACTTCGTTTTTTTCATTATCATCCTATACTAATTCTGAACTAGAAAATAAAAATAATCGACTTATTCCCAAAAATATCTTATTCTGCGCCTACTATAATCAAAATATTTTATTAAGATAAAACCAGCTATCATTCCCCCTAAATGTCCAAAATAGGCTATTCCTCCCGAAGAAGGAGCAAGCAAACTAGCAACTCCACCCAATAACTGTATTATTGCATAGAAGAACACGAAAACTATTGCAGGCATCGGTAAGAAAAACTGAACGTATACGGTATCCCTAGGATACATCAGACCATATGCCGTCAAAACACCAAATATCGCTCCCGACGCACCAACCATGGGAACACTGCTTATGCCAGCTGCAAGACCAGTGATCAACATGTAGAACAACGAAGAACCAAGACCACATATGAGATAATATTTTAGGTATTTATTTCTCCCCATCGTGAATTCAATCTTCGGGCCAAACACCAGTAAACCGAACATGTTGAAGAAGATGTGGTAGAAGCCACCATGAGTGAACATGTATGTGAAAACCTGCCAAACATAACCCCTCGTTACTAATGTTTTCATGTTTAAGCCAAGGATATCAGAAACTGCATCACACCCAGTATCCCAGCTTTTATCGCCTGGTACGCAATTGACTACCCTCTCATCCCCACTCATATCCATGACTTCTATTTTGGTTTCTATGAAATCGAATTGAGTAGCAGTAGCAAAGAATTGAGCAAAGAATACTATGAAGTTTATTACTATCAGCCAGAGTGTGATGCTTAGTTTCATTCTATCACTTAAGAAAATTACTTGTAGAGGTTTTTAAATTTATGCTGTTTCCCCGCCATCTACAGTGTATATCGCCCCAGTTACATATGAAGCATCGTCAGAAGCCAAGAATAAAACAACTTTTGCTACTTCCCCTGACGTTCCTATTCGTTTCATAGGCATGTATGACGCAACCCTGCCCAAATCTTTCTTTGTTGGCAGAGCTTTTTTGAGCAGTGGTGTTAATATCGGACCAGGACATACACAGTTTACACGAATACCAATCTTTGAATACTCTAAAGCCATGGCTCTAGTGAGACTTATTAATCCAGCTTTTGAGGCACAGTATGCGGCTGACTCAGGTTCAGGTTTAATACCCAATACTGATGCATTGTTTATTATCGTTCCTTTGGTTTTCTTCAACAAAGGCAATGCATACTTAGAGCATAGAAAAGCTCCCTTTAAGTTGATATCCAAAGTTTTATCCCAGTCATCTTCTGTTATTTTTTCAAAACTTTTCATGAAGTATATACCAGCATTGTTGAAGAGTATATCTAATTTACCGTATTTTTCAACTGTTTTATCCATCAGCTTCTTAACTTCTGAAGAATTGGTCACGCCTGTTTTAATGAAGAATGCTTCCCCTCCTTTACTCCTAATCATTTTTTCAACTTCTTTTCCTGATTTGGAATCTACATCTGCAATTATAATTTTACAGCCTTCTTCAGCGAAGAGGATAGCTGTAGCTTTTCCTATACCAGAACTTCCACCAGTGATTATAGCGACTTTGTTTTTTAATTTCATTCGGTCCATATACCCACAAACACATACTTTTTTAAGTTTATTACTTCTCATATAATTAACGATTAAAATGTTTAATAAATCTTTTCTAGTCGATAGGTTAGTAAAAAATTTGTTAGATAAAGAATTTCAACTTTTCCTTACCTCTGGTTGTTTTGATATCGCTGCCAGAAAGGAGTTTTTGATGTTGATTAAAGCCTTAACAAATGTCGACGGCTTAGTTCAAGAACAGGCTCAGAGCTTAAAAGCAATCTCCTACTTTGTTTCTGCTTATCCGTTGGTTGTATCTGAGAGGACTAACCGTGGTTCTTTACGTGATGAAGTCATCTATTCCAGGTTCCAAGTGCCTGTTGTTACTCCAAAATTGTTCGATAGTATGATAGAAGAAGAGGTTATACCTGAAGTCAAGGCAATAAAAGGAAAGCATACTGTTGTCATTAACACTGTCTATCTAAGGAAGAAAAGAGAAGAATTGAATCTGAGTTTAGAAAAATTATCCAAACAGATTGGGATTTCTAAGAAAGCTTTGTATGAAATAGAGAATCAAAGAGTCAACCCAACTTTAGAAACTGTTAAGAGACTAGAAGAGTTACTTGGTATTAACTTGAAAATGCCTTACAAGATGGAGAGAATTGAGAGGACTTACATCAAACCAAAGAACGAATTCCAGAAAAAAGTTTCTTTAGAGTTTTCCCGTATTGGGATTGATAACTCTGCTGTCACTTCAGCTAACTTCGAGATAATAGGTAAAGAGAAAACCTCTATGATCACTGGACTTTCTAAAAATACTGTCAAGATAAAAAAAGTTGTTTCTCAAGTGAAAGGACTTTCTTCCATATTTTCATCTCAGGGGATGTTTGTTGCAAAAAGGAGTCATGAGCAGGCGATAGATGGGGTGCCAATTGTTCTTGAGAGTGAGTTGCCTGAGTTAGAAAGTTCAAGAGAATTGAGTAAGTTGATTAGAGAGAAGAGTGAATAGAAAGTAAGACTTAAATGTTTTAAAATTCTGAAAATATTTTTAATGTTGGATTTAAACCCAGAATTTTATATTTATGGACCACCTCCTTTTATTTTCGGAGGCGTTGAAATAAAACCTCCTTACAGGAGTTCCCGATATAACAGAAGAAATGCCTAAAATTGTTAGAGATATAGCAAGCTCTATTTATCAGGCTTATGAAATAAAAACGAGAGTTGACGTTCCTTCAAAAAACCTCATATTGACAAAAGTTTCACCTTTGACGGCATCAATCAACGAGAAGTGTATAGACTATTCAATAAAAAATAAAAATTTAGTTAATGAAAATAAAAAACTGGCCAAGATTCTTAAACTACGTTTAAAAGTGCACGGATGGGATACAGGATTATTTGCCCGTTCCAATGGATTCTATGTCGCTCATATGCTAAAAGAAGAATTCGACCCCAGTGAAACAGAATTATTACTTAAGGCAACAAAAGCAGCTATACTAAAACTTACTTACAATAAATTTAGAGTATCGTCCAGTATTTCTGATAAGTTATTAGCAGTTAATGCTGAGATAATACAACCAGATAAAAATTACTTTGTTTAATCCTTTAATCGAACAAGAATGATACCTTTATAACTTTATATTTTCCATAATTCTAAATTTATTAGGAGGAAATGAAATGCCTTTTGAAAAAAGAAGGGGCTTTGGTTTCAAGAGAGAAATGCACAAGGCAGTTTGTGCTGATTGTGGCCAAGAATGTGAAGTCCCTTTCAAACCGCAAGAAGGAAGACCAGTCTACTGTAAAGAATGTTATCAAAAGCATAGACCGAAGAGATTCTAATCCTGGGTTAGGTTTTTGATTAGTATTCTGAGAATTAAATTTGGTTAGGGTTTTTTATAGAGAAATTAAGGCTTAAATTCTAAGAAATTTAATTAGAAATCAAGAGGTGATAGTTTGTTTAGTCATACAAACCGAAAGGGAGACACATACTGGCTACACACTAAAGAAGTGAGACTTAGAAGCGGAAGAGTACAGAGAATATTCTTCTTCTCTAAAGATTCGAGTGGTTCAATCGACATGCCTGAAGGATATGAAGTCGTTGAGAGCGAAAGGACTGGACTCCCATTGTTAAAGAAGAAAAGATGGTAGACCCCCTTTTTATTTATTTAAAACATTTTTTTATTTAATTTTATCAACTGATTCTGTAACAGAACCCGAACTACCGAAACACTTTTAAATGTATACCTACATACACATTATAATTCTAATTCATGGAGGAGGTGTGATAATGGCACAAATAGCACAAATAGGTGGTCAGCCGGTATTGATACTACCAGAAGGCACTCTGAGACAAAAAGGAAGAGGTGCTCAGGAAAGTAATATAGCTGCAGCAAAAGCAGTGGCAGACGCTGTTAGAACAACCCTTGGACCCAAAGGAATGGACAAGATGTTGGTCGACAGTATAGGCGACATTGTAATAACGAATGATGGTGTAACGATCCTGGAAGAAATGGAGATAGAACACCCATCTGCAAAGATGATGGTCGAAGTTGCGAAGACACAAAACGAAGAAGTCGGCGACGGAACGACCACGGCAGTTGTGATTGCAGGAGAATTACTGAAAAAAGCAGGTGAACTATTAGAACAAGAAATCCACCCAACTGTGATAATAAAAGGATTCAACTTGGCTAGAGACAAGAGTTTGGAAATCATGGAAAAGGTTTCTAAACCGGTCGGCTTGAACGATAAAGAAACTTTAAAGAAAATAGCCCTAACGAGTATGAGTGGAAAGTCAGGTTATGGCTATAGTGTAAAGCTAGCTGACCTCGTGGTTGAAGCAGTAAAACTAGTGGCAGAGAAAAAGGATGGGAAAATAATCGTGAATACAGAGAACATTAAGAGAGAAAAGAAACATGGTGGTTCTTCATCCGATACTGAATTGATAAAAGGAATAGTCATCGATAAAGAAGTAGTTCATCCTGGAATGCCAAAGAGAGTGAAAGATGCTAAGATAGCTTTGATCGATGCGGCTCTAGAAGTCAAAGAAACTGAGACTGATGCGCAAATCCAGATAACTGACCCAACAAAACTACAAGAATTCATAGAACAAGAAGAGAAGATGCTGAAGAGGATGGTTGAAAAAGTAGCGGTATCAACAGCTAGTGTAATCCTATGTCAGAAAGGAATAGATGATGTGGCTCAACATTATTTGGCAAAGAAAGGTATTCTTGCTGCAAGAAGAGTCAAGAAATCTGACATGGAAAAGTTGGCCAAGGCAACAGGAGCTAGAATAGTGACTAACATAAACGACTTGAAGAGGAATGATTTGGGTTATGCCAAACTAGTTGAAGAAGAGAGAGTTGCTGATGAAGAAATGATCTTTGTCAGAGACTGTAAAAACCCAAAGGCAGTAACTATCCTCGTGAGAGGTGGTACAGAGCATGTCGTGGACGAGGTTGATAGAGCAATAGAAGATGCACTAGGCGCAGTTTCATCGGCTGTAGAAGTTGGCAAGATAGTTCCTGGTGGAGGTGCACCAGAAGCAGAAACTGCACGAGAACTCAGAAAGTTTGCTGAAGGTTTCTCAGGAAGAGAACAGTTGGCTGTAAACGCATTTGCTGATGCACTAGAAGTCATACCTAGAAGTCTGTCTGAAAATGGAGGTTTAGACCCGATAGACACATTAGTAACTCTGAGAGCAGAGCACGATAAAGGAAATACTGCAGTTGGCGTTAACGTGTTGGATGGTGGAGTCAAAGACATGATGCAACTAGGAGTGATCGAACCCTTGAAAGTTAAAACACAAGCGATAAAATCAGCATCAGACGCTGCAGAGATGATATTAAGGATTGATGATATAGTTTCAGCATCCAAACTAGGGAAAGGAGAAATGCCTCCGATGCCGCCTGGCGGTATGGGAGGAGGAATGCCACCTGGATATTAAGGTGAGACACTAAAATAAAATCATGATAGAGTTTTGGCTATTTTTAACTATTTTTTTCTCTTTTTGTTTATACTATATTTTGAAGAATAAATTGGCCATATTCTTCCCTAGTTCTAAGAGGATGATCAAAGTTGTTATCGATTTTGCTCGAATTAAAGACAATGATGTTTTTTACGACCTTGGTTCTGGTGATGGGAGGATTCTAATCGAGGCAGCTAAGAAACGCATTAAAGTCGTTGGTATAGAAAAAAACAGATTCTTGAATTGGGTTGCTAGAAGAAAGACAAAGAATTTCAAGAATGTCAAGATAATCCAAGGCGATATCTTCAAACAGAAAATTAATGATGCTTCAATAATAGTCGCTTACTTGTCTCAGAAAATTACAGAAAGATTACAGAAGAAAATAAAAAAAGAAGTAAAGAAAGGAACGAGAATAATTTTAATCGATCATGAATTCTTGAACTGGAAACCCGTTAAAGTTAAGAAAGTGGGATTGATTCCTATAAGGCTTTACATCAAGAGAAAATAATTTTATACCGGAAAAGAAATAATATAAACTCAGAATTGAATTTAATATTTAATAAAAGGTGTATTAATGGACGAACGGTCCGAAGAATATGAATTAATTCCGATGTCTCCTATAAGAAGACTAGAGAAGAGAATAGACAAGATAGAATCGACTACTGGAAGCCATGAACTGATGAAAGAAATAATAGACATAGTTAGGATGAATCAAGCAATGGTCGATGAACTAGCAAAATCAAATGATGCGTTGAGAATAGAGTTATCTAAATTGCCTGCGAAAATAGATGAGTTAGTTGCCAGCATGAAAGAGATAATATCATTCATCAAGAGTTCTGGTGAGGAAGAGACTGTTGGTATGACAAAAGAAGCCATGAAACCTTTGGTACAGAAATTTGACGAGATGATAAATACCAATAAAACAATGTCAGAGAAGAGTGATTCTATGCTTGAGCTATTGGACGATATCAGTAAAAAACTTAAAAGACCAACTATCAGACCTTTACCAGGGAGACGACTCTTACCAAGGCCTACAACACCTACTCGACCTTTAAGAAGGCCTGAGCCAATTTAATTTAATAGGAGACATGATTTGAGGAGGTTAAAAAAATGAGTAAAGGAATAGCAACCATCATAGCAACTATAATACTTGTTGTGATAACGATAGGATTGATATCAACAGCATATCTATACTTTGCAAGCATTGTTCAAGTTGGGCCAGTTGTTTCAATAGCAAGTGCTTACTGTAATACTACTGATGATATTATTATAACAGTTAGAAATGAGGGGACAGAAGCTATAACTGCGACTAATCTTCAATTTCTTAAAGATGGGAACACAGTTTCATTAACACAAAGTTGTAACCCTACAGATCTTGTTGCAGGAGGTACAACAGTCTGTGTTATTGATGGAACTGATGGAGCAGTTAATAATATACTAGTTATTGGTCCAAGAAATCAAGCCGGTGGCCCAGTGAACTGTTGAAATTAATAGGAAGAAGTTAAATGAAGAAAGGAATATCTACCATTATAGCCGTTATTTTATTGTTGGTAATTACTATATCATTAGCTGGAACTGCTTACATGTTCATTATTGGCATGTTAACAAGGCAGATGTCCAAACCGATATCAATATTAGGTGCTTCATGCAACACAACCAATTACATAACATTAGTGATATCAAATGACGGAACAGAGGTCATAAAAGAAAATGAGATTGACATATACATTGATGATCAGCGCATAGGTACTTTTGGAAAATCCATTCAACCAAAAAATACAAATTCTAGTTCAGACTTTTTGGGGAATACGGACTCGAATAATGTCCGAGCCATTTCACCGAGCAATGCCGTCGAAATCACAGTCTGGTGTTGAAGTAAAAATGAAAGGACAGACTAAAATAGTATCGGTTTTACTCATCGTCCTGCTCGCTTCTGCTGCTATAGGTATGGTCACCCCCTGGGTATACAGCATGATCCAGAAAAAAAATGACATGAAGAGTGTTAGTGATGTTTACAATTTCTTTCAAACTTTAGACACTACAATAAGAAACATAGCACAGAATGGCGGAGAAGAAGCTTTAATCCTGGAAGTTCCTGGAAAGTTTGAAATAATACCCGATGCTCTTTCTTCTGACGATAACAGCAATAGTATATTGTTCATGATGGAAAGTAAAATTTCTCTCATGGCAGTAGGCGGTTGGATTCCGTTGAACACACCGAACATTAATGAAACAGCCACATTGGGTATAGACCCGCCATCAGTCATTTTTGGAAAAGCAGAGAAATCTGGTGATAAAATTGAAGTTCAATACAAACTTTGGTATCGGGCATTGAACGATACTTCTGGAAATTTATACAAGATTGTTTTGAATACTAGCGACGATGAAACTATAAGCACAACTACTGGGGCCATGAGAATCCAAAGATTGGGTTCAAAGAAAATAACGAATGGAAAAACCTTAACTATAACGGAAATCAATATTATTGTTTGAAAGGGATGAAAAAAGGCCAGAGCTTCATTGTTGAGTTTATTCTGTTTTTTGTGATCTCGTTTAGTCTATTCTCGATAATAAGTTACTATTTTTACAGTCAGAACGAGTTTTACAAAGAAAAAGTCGGTGAATATACATCAGAATTGGTGAGCGACTTGATAATTACAGATATGATAAAAGGCATTACTTGCAAAGCATGCGATGAAGTTTCTATCTCAGAAGAAATTCCTTCACAAATCGGTGGCTTCTACTACACTATTGGATTAAATGATCAAGGATTAAACACAACAATCTATACCCCCGAATTATTCCACGAAGAAACTCCAATTTTCAACTTAAATTCAACCTATGACATGACCAAATCGGAAGTAACAAGTGAAAATAAAAGAGCAGAAATAAAAATTAATAATACTGCTGTAGAGGTTGGATAATGATTGATGGGATACTCATATTCAGAAAGTTAGTAAGTGGTTACAAACGCTTACTCGAAAAACAGATGCCGGCAGTGCCAGGAGCAGCAAAAGTTCCAGTCGCGGCAGCTCCTGAAGGACCATTAGAAGTTACTGGTGCTCTAAGACTCCTCCCACCAGAAGAAGAAGAATTGGCGGCCATAGAAATTCCTGACTTCATGACTAAAAGAGTAACTAAGCTTGGATTAGGAGAAGAAGAAGAGATTACATCATTTACAACGAGTTATCCATTAATTCCTGAAAGACCAAAGAAAGGAGAACCCGTCTTGGCCTATACCCAAATAAGATGGAGTGAAAGAAGGGGTTGCTACGTCTATGATGTGGTCCAACCAACTATGTCTCCGAAGATGAAGAAATTGTTCAAAAAAGTCAAGCGTTTGCTCGAAGAAAAACTTGATGTAGACCTAACCAAGTTAAAAACATCTGAAGCTAGAGACTATCTCCATAAACAATCTCTGCAACTCTTGGATTACTTTGAGATCCGATTGACAGAAGATGAAAGAAGAATTCTCGGCTACTACATCGACAGGGATTTCCTCGGTATGGGTACCATCGAACCGCTAATGCGTGATCCAGATATAGAGGACATAAGTTGTGACGGTGTTGGTATACCGTTGTATGTTTTTCACAGAAACCCATTATTGGGTTCGATACCAACAAACCTGATATTCTATGGTAGCGAGGAATTAGATTCCTATCTCATTCGTTTGGCTCAATTATGTGGTCAAGGGATATCAGTCATAGATCCATTGTTAAATGGTACATTACCAGACGGTTCTAGGATACAAGGAACTCTAGCAACAGACATAGCTAGACGCGGCTCTAATTTTTCTATAAGGAAGTTCACCAAATTCCCATTCACACCAACACACATCATGAAGTATGGAACAGCGGACATCAAAACTTTGGCATTCCTATGGTTTTGTATAGACCACGGTTCCAGTGTTTTAGTCTCTGGTGGGACTGCAACAGGAAAGACCGTTTTCCTCAACGTCTTATCACTTTTCATCAGACCAGAAATGAAGATGGTTAGCATAGAAGATACTGCAGAATTACGGTTGCCGCACCCACATTGGGTTCCTCATGTAGCCAGAGTTCCAATTTCTACGGAGACTGAGAAAAGAAGAGGTGAGATTGATCTATTCGATCTATTGAAGGAAAGTTTAAGGCAAAGACCAGATTACATCATCGTCGGTGAAGTAAGGGGAAAAGAAGCTTATGTCCTCTTCCAGCAAATGGCAACTGGGCATCCTTCCCTCGCCACATTACATGCTGATACGCTAGAGAAGTTGACTAACCGTTTGATAACACCACCAATCTCATTGCCACCAAGTCTACTGGAAAATCTGGATTTAGTAGTCTTCTTGACTAAGATGAAATACAAGGGAAAACATGTAAGAAAAGTTAAGAATATTTATGAAATCATCGGGTTTGATGTGAAAGAAGATAAAATCAAGACGAATAAAATCTTTCAGTGGGATGCTGTTAGAGACAGAATAAATATTACGAATAAGAGTGTTATCCTAAAAAAGATCATGGATAGGACTGGTTTAACAGAGAAAAAAGTGATAGAAGAATTAAAGAGAAGAATGTTAGTTCTATACTGGTTGCAGGAAAAGAGCATAACTGATTATCGTGATGTTGCTAGAGTGATGAACCTTTACTATGATTTCCCTGAAAGAACTATAGATATAATTGGTGGTGAGGTTTAGTGATAAATTTCGAAAGGTTTGCAATGAGGCATTTGATCAAATACATCGAACCACACTTGATATTATTCGAAGATCTAAGAAAAGACCTGAAAATGAGTGGGATGAAAAAAACACTCGAGGAATACCTTTCTATGGCTGTAATGACTTGTGTAATTTTGTTCATAATAGAACTCCCTTTGTTTTCAATCATCTTTTCCATGTTGAACTTGGGCTTCCTGTTCAGTTTTTTTATGGCAATAACTACGTCCATCTTGATTTGCACATTTTTCTTCGTTCTATTCGTAAACTACCCCAAGTTTATAATCAGGGACAAAGCCCGTGATGTCGAGAAGACTTTACCCTTTGCCGGTATATATTTATCCACTATAGCCAGTTCTAGGTTACCACCGCATAAAATCTTTGAAATATTCTCCAAGTTTAAAGAATACGGTGAGGTGACTAATGAAGCTAGAAGAATAGTTGCTGACATGCAAATGTTCGGGTTGAACATCTATGATAGTCTAGAAAGGGCCATTGACAGAACTCCTTCCAGAGAATTAAGAGACTTGTTCTGGGCGATATTGTCCACACTAAAAGCTGGCGGTGAATTACAGACCTATCTGGCGGAAGAATCAAAGACATTCCTCAACAATTATCGAAGAAAGTTGAATGAGTTTGCCCACTCTCTCGCGATATACTTAGAGATATATCTAACTGCATTAGTTCTTGGAACTATCTTCTTCATAATACTCACTTCAGTCATGTCTGGTTTCACTGGAATAGTAGCTCAGGACATGGTGTTCATTCAATTCTTCCTGATATTCTTCTTCATCCCATTGATATCAACTGCATTCATTATCCTCATCAAAGCATCTTCACCAGGTGGAGAATGAAACCGAAACTAGAATTGTCAAAAGAAAGGAAGGTTTTGTTAGTCACCATTATAGTCTCAGTTTTTATGTTACTGATTGGAGGTTTTAGCGGAATAAAAGGTGTTTTAGGCAACACGATAATCTTATCCGCATTCATAGTAATAGTACCACAATTGATTTTCAATTACATCAACTACAGAAAAATGAAAGATATTGAGTTGCACTTTCCACATTTCTTACGCGATTTGGTAGAATCGACAAGAGCTGGAATGCCACTACATAAAGCCATAATATTCACTAGTCATACAGATTACGGTGCGCTCACTCCAAGCATACAAAAAATGTCTCATCAACTGTCGTGGAACGTTAACATAATAAAAGTTTTAGAACAGGCCAAAGAGAGGTTGGAAAAAAGCCAGACATTGTCTAGAGTCTTCAGGATTTTGATGGAAACCTACAACTCTGGTGGCTCAATAGATAGCACTTTGGATTCACTTTCAGGTACTATGATGACGATACAGGATACAGAAAAGGAGAGAAAGAGTACTTTGAATCAGTACGTCATAGCGATGTACGTCATTTCCTTTGTTTTCATCGGTATAATCGTCGGCATAAACTGGTTGATGGTCCCTATCTTTCAGGCAATGGCAATGCCGAGTGGCGGTGTGAGTCCTATGGGGGGCGTCATAGCCAATCCTTGCAACACTTGTGTGTACGGAGCTGATGTTGCCTGCGCTCCTTGTGGTATCTATTCAGGCATTTGCTCGATCTTTGGATCTGAACCGACTAGTATAGGTTGTTATTACCTCGCTCTATTCTTTTCGATTAGTATTATCCAGTCAATGATGGGCGGTTTAGTGGCAGGACAGATTGGAGAGGGCTCTGCAATAGCAGGGATAAAACACAGCCTCATCCTCGTATGCATAACAATCGCTGCATTCTTTATACTCGTGCCGTTAGGCTTCATAGGTGGTTGAGTTGAAAGGACAGTTGACGATTCAATACTTAGCCTCTTTTATTTTCTTCATCGGGTTAATAGTATACATTTATTTTGCTTACTCAACTAACTTACCAGCATTCGTTGAAGAAGCCAGGAAAGAAGATGTTAGGTCCAAGGCATTCCAATTATCTGAAGTTTTGGTGAATGATCCTGGGAAACCATTAAATTGGGATGAAGTTCCCTTACCAGAAAACGAAAGATTGGGACTTGCGGATGAAAATTCAAACAAAACCAATCTAATATCACTAAAGAAAGTTAAGAAATTAGATGATTTATGTGTTAACTTTGATTTTGAACTTATACAAAAATTGCTAGCTCTTGACAAACCTTTCTCAATTCATATTTTTAACATTAGTCAGGATTCAGGAAAAAGAAATCAATTGATGGCCCCCTGCGTCTCACCCGACTTTCCAAAAACTACTATCAACGCCACGATAAAACGTATTACTGCCTTAAACAACACAGAAACTGGTGAGTTAGAATTAGCCGAAATTATCGTACAGATGTGATGATATGAAAGGATTAATGAGCATAATAGAAGTTTTAATCACTGGAATGATACTATTCGTTGCTTTCTTACATTTCTTTCCACAGTATGTCATAAGAACTAGATGGGACGGCGTCTTGTTGCATGTAAAAGTCATGGATACACTCAACACGATAGATAGGTTGAACAAAACTTACGAATTTGCAACTGATTCTGATGAGTTTAATGATTTCATGAACAGTGCTTTCAAACCTGAAGCAACTGGTGGCGTTGTTGTATGGTGGAAGGATGTTAGTGGAGATATAGAGATTCATGAGTCAATCCCTTATTTCACCAGAGGCTACAAAGGATCCATAGTAGATGTAGTTAACACAACAGATGATTGCACTGACGGTAATTGTTATAAGGTCTACAGTTTCACATTAGGATTGGGTTATCCTTTTTGATGATTTAATATTCACTAAAATCTAAATCATTCTCATGAAGGGTATATCCACGATAATAGCAACGATCGTTTTCGTTGTTATAACTATTGCTTTAGTGAGTACTGCCTACCTTTTTTTTGGAGGTCTTTTAACCAGTTGGACATCTAAGACTATAGATATAATACATGCCAAAGGACATTCGATAACTATTCGTAATTTAGGAACAGATACGATAGATGCAGATGAGATCAAGGTTATAGTCAACGATGAAGAAGTAGAAATCATTGACCCAGAAGCAATAGAAGCCGGTAAGAGTAAAGTTCTGAAGTTTATACCTCCCGACTTTGGCACTGAGTTAAGGTCGGCTAAAGTATTTGTCATTGGGCCGAGTAATAGCTTAAGTTATACTACTGATATAATCCCTCATGCACCAAAACCAACTGCTGATACTGTTGGTCTTTGGCATTTTAATTCCGTGAATGCAACTAATCATACTCTGGATGAAAGTTCATATCATAATGACGGTCTATTAAAAAATTTTAATACTAATCCTCTAACTCTTTCAACTAGTAAGTTTGGAAATTGCCCAAACTTCGATGGAACAGATGACTATGTTGAAGTCCAGAGTGATTCATCACTAGACGTTCAGATATTTACTGTTGAAGCTTGGATAAAACCGTATAATAATACCCAGTTAACTACCCGTCTTCCAGGACTGATTAATAGGTATGGTCCTACTATTGACGATATCTTCTTGATGAGAGCAGGGATATGTGCAGACTCTGATTTTGGGGGAAGGGGTATTTCCTGTGAATGGCAATCGTCCACCCAAACCAATTGGTGGACAACTCATTATCCTTTCGTTGAGGGAGAGTGGTACCATGTAGCTTGTGTCGTCAATGAAACAAACAGGACGATCTACGTGAATAGTGTTATAGTTAATCAAACATTTAGAGGAATTGACTTAGACTACTCTAATCCTGGGTCATTATTCATTGGACAAGAACAAGACGGAACACCATCAGAGTTCTTCAATGGTACAATAGATGAAGTAAAGATATATAACACTGCTTTAACACATCTAGAAATCCTAGACAGCGTCTACGGATGATTATTCCAACATTCTATTAATATTTTGATCTATTAATCATCTCAGCCTGACGGCTTCAAGGTTTTTAGGAGCAAGTGTTTCTACCCTGAACAATTTGTGCAGAGTCCTGGCCATGTTAACTGTTTTTGTGTTGTCGCCATGACAAAATATTATCCTCTCAGGTTTCGACCTGAGTCTATGCACATAATTGAGGATTTGATTCTTGTCCGAATGACCACTCAATCCTTCTATGGTTTCAACTTCTAATTCTAGTTTCATCGTTTTCGTCTTTCCACTTATCAACAAAGGTATCTCTCTCCAACCCTTCTGTATCCTTCTTCCCATCGTACCTTCGCCTTGATAACCGACGAATATTAAAGTATTTTTTTTATCCTCACCTAAAGCCTTCATGTGTTCCATGGCAGGACCACCAGTCAACATACCTGACGTTGAAATGATGACAGAAGGTTTCTCATCCCAGGCCTTTTCTCTTTCTTGAGAAGAGGTAATTCTCTTGAAAATTTCATTCATGAAAGGGTTCTCGCCCTGAAATATTCTCCTCCCCATCTCTTTCGACATATACTCGGGATAAGCTGTATGTATTGCTGTGGCATCCCAAATCATTCCGTCGATGAAGACAGGATATTCGAATTTATTCTCGGATAGGATTGCCATAACTTCCTGTGCCCTTCCGACAGCAAAGGATGGTATCAGTACTTGGCCTTTCCTTTCCATAGTTCTGTTCACGATGTCGAGTAGTAGTTGTTCTGATTCATGTCTATGCGGCATTATGTCATCATTCCCACCATAAGTAGATTCCATAATCAAAGTTTCAATCCTCTGGAAGTTAACGAAAGCCGGGTCAAACAACCTGGTTCTACCGAACTTAAAATCCCCTGTAAAGACTATGTTATGCAACCCTTGCCCAACATGTAGATGGACCTGTGAAGAGCCGAGTAAGTGGCCAGCATTCTGAAAAGTTAATCTGACATCAGGTCCGACATCCGACACTTCATCATATTCAAGAGTGATGGAGTGTTTAACAGCTTCTTTTACGCCTTTTGCTGTGAATGGTGGTTGAACTCCATTCCTCTGTAAAACATCGATATAATCCATGCAAAGCATCGTTATCAAGTCTAGGCAAGGAGTCGTACAATAAAGAGGACCATCATAACCATATTCATACAGGTAAGGCACCATACCGCAATGATCTAGATGTGAATGTGAGACTATTACTGCATCCAAGTCATTCGGATCGAACTCTTTCACCTGAAGGTATGGGAATCTACTGTTCTCATTACCGCCAACATTAACCCCACAATCCATGACAACTTTTGATTTTGGTGTTTCGACTAGAATACAGGATCTGCCAACTTCTCTGAAAGACCCTAAACAAACCAACCTTACCCAATCTCTTTTCGTTTCTCTTTCACTGAATATGTTTTTCCCAACCTTTTTCAGGAAAGTTTTTCTCCATTTAGTTTCTGTGAATAGCAGATGTCGTATAGACCTGACGACTTTTGATGTTATCTCAGGAACTCTCTCTATTCTCGGGACCCAAAGGGTTTGTTGTTTTATTAGCTTGAAAGTTTCCCCACCCTTACCTATAACCAACCCAGGCTTTTCTGCTGTGATTATTACAAGGCTCCTATCAGGCTCAAACTTTATGTCCTTCACTTTAGCTTCTTCGGGTATGATTTCCAGAATTTCTTTCTTGGCTTTTTCTGGCTCTAAACTGAGAGTACTGTCCGGTCTAACCTCTATCCTTTTCTTCAATTCTTGAACTGCAGATTTTACCTGTTCGGACGCGTCGAGGAAGAAGAACTTGTCTTTGGTATAGATTACTATTTCACAGCCTTCCAACTCTAGTTTCCTTTACTTTCTTTAGAATTTCCATTTTGTTCACTGATCAGGATGAGTTACTTTTTCAAACCTTCGACTATTTTATCGACTTCTTGTTTTTTCAGTAACTTGAAACCTTTACTGTCTATTACAGCTACATCAATACCAATTCCACCTGAAGCGATATCTCTTTCAACAGCTGCTTTTATTGCTTTCGCTGCTATTTTCTTACCCTCATCCATCGATATGCCTTCTTTAAACAAAGCTTCTAACACTCCAAATGCTATCGGCGAACCTGAACCAGTCGAGAAGAATTTCTTCTCTTCTAGTTGAGATCCATCAGGGTGAAGTATGAACAGACTTGGACCTTTATCATCGTACCCAGCCATTATCAACTGGACCATGTACGGGAAGAAACTCCATCTACCCCCATACAGTATGTTTGCTAAAAGATTTGCTGCTGCGGCTACAGTTATTCTTTTTTTATTCCTTAACTCGAAAAGGTTTGCTTCTGCTGTGATGTAACGCGTTAATGCTTGGATATCACCAACCATGCCTGCCTGTGTTATTGCTATGTGAGGCATGATCTTGGTTATCTTAGTATCTTCTTTCGATGCAACCAGGTATCCCATGGTCGCTTTTCTTTCAGCGGCTAATACAACTCCATCTTTACAAACAATCCCAACAGTCGTAGTTCCGCTTTTTACACCTTTCACATTCTTCAAGGAGAACACCTCAGAATTGAATATTAATTTTTTTTATTAGCATATTTAAATACTTTGGGTTAATAAGCCTTTGCAAAATAAACAACCTCTTTTGTTTCTTTCCCACAATAAATACAATTTGAGAATATATTCTCTTTTTTGAATGGTATCGTTCTTATCGTCGCTCCTGTCACATCTTTAATTCTCTCTTCACATCCCTCATCCAAACAATGGGAAGCTCTTATAAAACCACCTTTACTCTTTAATACTTTCTTGAATTCATCAAATGTCTTGACAGTAGTTATGCGCGACTTTAAGAATCTGTTTGCCCTCCTGTAAAGACTTTTCTGTATGTCATCCAGCATTTTCTTGATTTTTTTAGCGATGTTCCTTTCATTAACTACAGTTCTCTTGAGGTTATCCCTTCTCACTAATGTCAACCGTTTCTTTTTAACATCTTTTGGACCGATTTCTATTCTCAAAGGAATTCCCTTCAATTCCCATTCATTGAATTTCCAACCAGGTGTGTATTCCACTCTGTCATCGAGAATGACATTCAAGTTTTCTTTTTCTAATGCTTGTTTAATTTTCTTGGCTTTGCTGAGGACTCTCTTCTTTTGGGTTTTCTTGTAGAATATTGGCACTATCACAACATGAGTATGAGTTATTTTTGGCGGCAATATCAAACCTTTATCGTCACCATGCGCCATTATCAGAGCTCCGATCATCCTAGTTGAAACTCCCCAAGAGGTTGTCCAAACGAGTTTTTCCTTTTCATCCTTATCCAAGAATTTGATGTCAAAAACGTTAGAGAAGTTCTGTCCTAGGTTGTGAGAAGTTCCCATCTGGATTGCTCTACCGTCCGGCATCAACGCTTCCACAGTAGTCGTAGTTAATGCTCCAGCAAATTTTTCTCTCTCAGTCTTTTTTCCTGTTAAAACTGGTATAGCCAAATAATTTTCGATAAATCTTTGATACACTCTCAGAATATCCATCATCATCTTGTCTGCTTCTTTCATAGTCTTGTGTGCAGTATGACCTTCTTGCCATAGGAATTCAGTTGTTCGAACAAAGAATTTTGTTGCCGATTCCCATCTGACGATGTTACACCATTGATTGATTTTAAGGGGTAAATCCCTCCAACTCCTTATCCATTTCTTGAACATGTGATTGATGATGGTTTCACTAGTCGGTCTTATGGCCAATCTCTCTCCTAACTTTGTTTCTCCTCCGATCGTTACCCATGCACATTCTGGCACGAATCCCTGGAAGTGTTCGGCTTCTTTTTTCAAGAAACTCTCAGGAATAAATTGGGGGAAATACACATTTCTAACACCGAGTTTTTTGAATTCTTGATCCAAAGTTTTCCTTATGCTCTCCCAGAGAGCATAGCCATTTGGCCTGATAACCATGCATCCCTGAACTGGAGCATGATCGGCTAATTCAGCCCGTTGAACGACTTGTGTGTACCATTCTGAGAAGTCATCGGATTTTTTGACTGTTATCCCTTCTTGTTTCAATATCAATTCTTCTGATGGGGATGCTGGGATTTGAACCCAGGTCATAGGCTCCCAAAGCCCACATACTAACCAAGCTATACTACATCCCCATGTTAGAAAATTAGTAATCTGAGTAGAAAAATCTAGGATTAGTTCACTCTGGAAAACATTCACCTGTCACGTCAATCACAAAAAATTTAGATTAATTAAGTATTAAAGTGTTTCTATTTTTCCTGTCCCTACATTAATATTTTTACAGACATAATTTTACTGATGCGAATATCAATTCTATCTGACTTCCATTTCGGTTATGGTTGGAACACCAGATTAGAAGACGATAGTTTCCAGAACGCAAAAGAAGCCATATCAAAATGTTTAGATTCAGATCTGATATTGATTGCCGGGGACATATTTGATTCCAGAAATCCAAGGACAGAGACTTGGGCCAGGACCTTAAAAATCTTGTCAAGACCGTTATTATCCGAAAATAAAGGAATTAAATTGGTCGATAGAATAAACAAAGATCTCCCAGAAATCTCGAAAAGGACTCTATCTGCCATCCCAATGTTAGCATTGCACGGAACTCATGACAGAAGATCTAAAGATCAGACTAATGTCATAGAAGCATTGGAACAAACAGGATTCCTCATTCATCTGCATTGTAACGGCTTGGTTTTCGAGAAAAACGGTCAGAAAGTCGCAATACAAGGATACAAGGCATGTCAGGTGTCCCGGAAAGATACGCAAAACAAGTCATGGATAAATGGGACCCTAAGCCTATCGAAGGTTGCTACAACATACTGATGTTTCATCAAAGCATAGAGCCGTACGTATACTCTCCGTTAGAGCCACCAACACTCAACTTATCAAACCTACCGAAAGGATTTGATCTGATAGTTAATGGTCACGTCCATACAAAAGATTCAACCAAGATCGATGATACTCAGCTTTTATTAACAGGTAGTACGGTCGTAACTCAGTTGAAAAAAGAGGAGGCTGAGGTTGCCAAAGGATTTCATCAGGTTGAAATTGGACAAGAGACAAAGATAAATTTCATCCCTTTGGAGAACAGTCGAAAGTTCTTCTACAAGGAATTAGAATTAAAACCAGATGTTACGATAAGAGATCAAGTAGAAGGGGTTCTGAACGAAACACTTAAAGGAGAATTCAAAAAGAAACCCATAGTCAAGGTAAAGATTTCTGGTAAAGAGACTGGAATAATAGAAAAAGAATTGAGAGAGATTCAGAACAAATTCTATGACAAAGCGATAATCTACTTTTCGAAAGAATTGGAATCCGAAGAGATGACCAAAAAAATCGAGTTATTGAGAAACCTAAGAGAGAGGAAGTTATCGGTCGAAGAAACAGGGTTACATATATTAAAGAAGAATCTCGATGAGCTGGATTTTACATCAACATTTGATTACGAGAGTGTGTTCAAGCTTTTGGCTAAAGGTGAGACTGAAATGGCTTTAGATATTTTAACCGGTCAACAAAAAACTCTATCTGCGTTTGGAGAAGAATCATGATAACCAAAGTTAAGTTGAAAAATTTCCGTTCGCATTTAGACTCAGAACTTGATTTCTCTAGTGGGACAAACGCTTTGGTCGGCATTCTGGGAAGTGGGAAGACGAGCGTTGTGAATGCTCTATGTTTTGGTTTATTCGGAACATTCCCTGATCTCCAAGCAAAAAAACTCAAAATAGATGACATCATCATGAACAAACCTTCTGTGAAAGACCAAGCAGAAGTAGAAGTCGAATTTAAAATCGACGGAAAAACTTACTCTGTGATGAGAACGATTGAACGTGGTAAGGGTACAACCTATTCTGAAATAAGAGAGGGCGACAAACTTCTTGATGCCCCGAACACGCAAAGAGTGACTGAATTGGTCGAGAAAATCCTGAAGATAAACTATGAGTTATTCTCTAAAGCCATATACTCAGAACAGAATGCATTGGATTATTTTTTGAGATTACCCCGTGGAGAAAGGATGAGGAGGATTGACAACCTGTTAATGATCGACAAGTTTGAGATGGCCAGGTCTTCTGCGGTTTCTTTGAGGAATAAACTAATCGAAAGAAAATTGGGTAAACAGAGTGTAATCGAGCAAACTGATATTGAAAAATTGAAGAAACTCGTTGAAGAATTGAATGAGGATTTAGGAAAGTTGAGAAAGGATAGGTTTGAACTGTCGGGTGAGACAGAGGCATTGGAAAAACAAAAAAGTGAGATGGAAACAGAGGTCAAAAGACTGGAACAATTGAACAAAGATTTGAACTATTACAAGGAACAAGAAAAGTCAGTAGAGTCAGCGATAGGAGAAGTAAAGAAATTCATAAAAGAGATAGACGACCTGTTAAAAGGCAGGACGAAGACAGACATAGAAAAGAATCTGAAAGATTTTTCTAAGAAGATAAAAGATGTGGAGGGTTCGATAGAAGAAAAGAGGAAAGACCAGGGAAAATTGACTGAGTTGATATCAGAAACAAGGACGAAGATTGACTTCATGGAAAAAGAAAAAATGGGAAAATTGGAGGCCGATATCTCAAAGAAACTTTCTATAAAGGAAATGATAGATGAGATAAAGAAAAAATACGGTCAAAAGCCTCTTGAAAAAATGCAAAAACAGAAAAAAGAAATGGACAAGTTAATCAAAAAAATAACTTCACTCTCAACTAGCCTATCAGAAACAAAAGAGATACTCGAACAGATTTATGAATTAAAGGATCACTGTCCTATTTGCCAGTCCAAGCTCACTCCTGCCAAGAAGAAGAGATTGATAAAGAATCAGAAAGATAGAATAAAAAAAATCGAGAAGGAAATTAAATCCTTGGAAAAAGAAAAGGGAGTGAAGGAAGAGACCTTCAAAGCGATTGAAGACGTGGCCGATAAGTTCAAACAATTCCTGATAGAGGTTGGGGGTTTGGATGAAATGCAGTCTCAATTAAAAGATCTGAAAAAAGTCTATTCCAAATCAATGAAAACACTCGAAGCTCACCAAAAGAACCTAAATAGCATTAAAGTTGATATCCAAAACCTACAGAAGGAGATTGAGAATACTGAAGAAGATGAGAAGAGGTTATCCCTGCTTTATTCCAGGATTTCTGAGATCGTGAAGAAGAAGGAACGTTTAACCTACTTAAACACCAAACTAGAGGACGTTCGACTTAAGCTTACAGACATAAACAAAGGGTTGGAAGGACAGGATATCGAGAAACTGAGGAAAGAATTTACTGAGGTCGTTAGTAAGAAATCAGAATTAGAGGAAAGGTTGAAGAACTTGACTGAGATGTTCAAGGAGAAAGAGGACAGGAAAAAGGAAGAAGAGGAAAAGATAAAGATGGTCGAGATTCAGAAAGATGAAGTCGTGAAGTTGGAAAAGATTGTTAAAGACTTGAAGATATTCGAGAAAGCATTGGAAGGGACACAGGTTCAGTTGAGAACAGAGTTCATAGAAGCCGTTAATTTTACGATGAGTCAAATCTGGACTAACCTTTATCCATATGAAGACTTTGTGAGCATAGGCTTGAATATCGAAGGAGGAGATTACGTATTACAGTTAAAGACAAGGACTGGGGATTGGATTAATGCTGATGGAATAGCTTCTGGTGGTGAGAGGAGTCTTGCCAGTCTTGCTCTCAGGATAGCCTTTTCATTGGTTTTAGCACCAAATTTAAGGATGCTCATACTGGACGAGCCAACAGCTAATCTTGATAGAAGGAGTATAACAGAATTAGCGACTACTTTGAGAGAAAGAGTTAATGAATTTATTGATCAAACATTTCTCATAACACATGAAAGAGAACTTGAGAATGCCGTCACAGGAAATGCATACCGAATAGAACGAGATAAAAACATGGATGAAGCGACTAAAGTTAAGGCTATGTGATTACTTTTCCTTAATCCTTTTTACTTTAGTAAGTAACACACCATGATACAATTCATATAAGTTTTTCTATCAATACTGGCATATTTTCTACTCAAACAGTTAAGAGATTTAAGCCTTACCTTAATGAAAGATTATCTAAATTCACATAAAAGTATCCAAATCCTTCTCATTCTTCTTAATTCCATCATTGAAAGAAACAATAGCATCCTCAAAATTCATCCCTAGTCTAGAAGATTCCTTACTCTTCCTCCGTCTTATCTGGACAAATAAAGGATGATTCACAGCATTACCAGTTATTATTGCTTCACCAACTTGCAACCCAGGCAACGTCTTAATCAAATCAGATGTTATTGCTTCAGAAGATTCAGCAATATGCTTCAAATCATACGGATTAACTATCCTCAACAAAATGTGAGTGTTGCACTGACTCAAGGCTGTAGTGCTCAGTTGAATAGGCCTCTGTGATATCAGGACTAAAGATGCATGGAATTTTCTCCCCTCCCTTGCTATAGTCTGTATTATTCCTTTAGAAATGGCATACTGTCTTTCTATTCCTTCTGGACAGAATTGATGTGCTTCTTCTACAACTAGAATAAATGGTGGAATTCTTCCTCTATGCCTTTCATTAAACAGTTTCCGAGCAAAATACGTGACTATAATCTGTTTTTCATTCAACCTGATGAAATCTGACAGATCGATTATACTCAATTGACCAGGTTTAGCCAAATCTTGAACCGTAGGGTTATTTGATTTCGAGAACAGCCTTGTCATGTTTAAATTAGATATCCAACTCATCAACGTATCTTTCGTCACTTTCTTCATTTCACTCTGTTCAATCTCTCTGACTAGATCATTGAAGTTGTAGAACTTCCCCTTCTTCCTTAAATCCCGGATGATTTTAATTAACTCTCTCCTTTGGACTGGTGATATCTCTGGTAAGAATTCAGTTATTCTATAAGGAGATAGCGAAGAAGCAGAAATACTGATGCTTTCTTTATCGAAAACTCTAGTCCTTTTTGAATATTTTTTATCCTCTCCAAACCCAGCATACTCCCCATGAGGGTCAATAACTACGATAGCTGGCTTTCCCATGTCTTCTGACCTTTCTAACAGTTCTTCTAAGAACACAGAGACTAAGTGAGACTTCCCCGCACCCGATATCGCTAATATTGCTAAATGCTTGTGGAACAGTTTTGTCAAGTTAAGCTTAGCATCCAAGTCATGAAAAACGATCTTTCCCAAGTTTAACCCCTTTTGATCCAAACCCAAGAAATTAAAGAGAATGTCATTACCTATTTCAGTTACGTTCGATCCAGGAGAAGGTGGATAAGTAACTCTCTTCAAAATTCCATTGTTGTAAACGCCCAAAGGAGCCGTCTTAGCCACGAGATATTCCCATCTGTCGACAGGAAACATATCCATCAGAGGCTTCCCAGACTTCTCATACTCTCTAACAGACTCAGCCTGCATGAAGTATCGGTTCGTCTTGATGACCTCGTCCACTCTCCCGACGAGAATGCCTTCTTCTGTTTTCAATTGAATGAACTGTCCTTTATGAACAGGAATCTTTCCAGAATCTTCCTTGATGACAAAATCGAACTTGTAAGTTGAAGGGCCTTCGAAGGATGAGATGACTGTTCCGATGTTTTTTGGCATAGGTTAAATTATTATCCTTTAAAAAGATATAAACTTTGGTTATGAAGTTCATAAAAAATTACCCAGCATTATTCATCCCCGAAATAAAAGCACTCGTTATTGCAGACTTGCATATTGGTATCTCTTACGAACTCTACAAGTCAGGCATAAACATACCGAGTCAAGTCAAAAAAATGAAAAAGACGATTGAAAAGTTGATAAAGCAAACGAAAGCCAAAAGACTGATAATACTAGGCGATGTTAAGCACGACGTCCCTGGCATAAGCATCCAAGAGATGAGAGAAATACCAGAATTCTTGAAGTCTCTATCCAAAAAAATTAAACTTGACGTCTGTTTGGGCAATCACGACACTTATCTCAAACAAATTCTACCAGAAGACATAAAACTCCATGGAACAAAAGGATTCAATATCAAAAACTTCGGCTTCAATCACGGCCATGCTTGGCCTTCTAAAGAACTCATGACTTGCGATTATTTGATAATCTCTCACACACATCCAACCATCCAATTCACTGATAAATTCGGCTATAGAATTGTAGAACCAGTTTGGATAAAGAGTAAGATAGATCAAGAAAAAGTAAAAGAAAGATACAAAGTCAAGACAGGCAAACTAGAAGTTATAATCATGCCCGCCTTCAACAACCTGTTAGGAGGGACACCTGTTAACGTCAAGACGACGAGTGATGAACTTTTAGGGCCTTTGTTGAAGAATGATTTTATCGATATGACTAATTCTAACCTATACTTGTTAGATGGGACTTATCTCGGAAAATTAAAGAACCTTGTTCATTGAAACCTTTTTTTGCCACCAATCCAATTAAATAATATCATAACATGGTTAGTTGGCATGGAAAGATCAGAAAAAAAAACATGGAAGACAATTAGGACAATGCTACCATTTTTAATAACAGTTATATTTATTTTTCTGGTAGCTGCCTTATACTGGGAAATCATCTCTAGATTATATGCTCGTCTAGGTCCTGGCCTACCACTAGGTGCTCCTGAAGATACAAACCCACCTCAATACTTCGGCAATTCTACTAACAGCACAGCAGCAGGTCAACCCACTCTTTTCTCCTTGAACTGGACGGATGATACTGGATTGTCTGGATATATATTCTCGACTGATAATACAGGGGAATGGGTTAATTCCTCTTTTATCTCATTTACAGCTATGAATACTTCTTGGAGTGTTACTACATTGAATGATACTATTGGTTTAACCATAGGATGGAGGTTTTACGCCAACGATACTTCTAACAACTGGAATGCTTCTGAGATCTTCAGTTTAACAACAACAGACGAAACACCACCTACTATTGATATTCAGAAGCCAGAGGATATTTCATACAATTACAACGAGAGTCTACCTTTAAACTACACTGCATCAGATAATGTGGCAGTTGATAAATGTTGGTATTCTGTCGATTCAGGGAGTAATGTTAGTTTGGTGAACTGTCAAAATACTACTTTCGATGTCAGTGGAGATGGTTTGCATGACGTAAGTGTTTATGCTAACGATACTAATACAAATGAAGGATTTAATGTTGTTTACTTTATTGTAGATACGCAAGCTCCTAAATACTCTGACAATTTTACTGATAATACAATAGTAGGTCAAATCACTGTATTCAACTTGATATGGACTGATAATATTTGGCTGTCTGGATACATATTCTCCACGAACAATTCAGGAACTTGGTCTAATTCCTCTTGGGCAAGTTTCACTGGAACAGAGAACGCTTCTTGGGATGTTGCTACATTGAATGACACTGCAGGAGCATTAGTTCAATGGATGTTCTACGCAAATGATACGGGCGACAACTGGAATACTAGTGAAATATACGACTTAATAACCACACCAGATACCGCTCCCAGATACTCTAATCAAAATGTTAACACAACTTTAGCCGGGCAACCCTGTAATTTTACTCTAGACTGGACTGATGATGTTGGGTTGTTTGGGTATACCTTCTCTACAAACAACACAGGAACATGGGAAAATGCTTCTTTTGTTCCCTGGGGTTTGACACCAATTTCAAGTACGTCATGGAATGTTACTATCCTTAATTCGACTTCAGATACTTTAGTGGGATGGAAGTTCTATGCTAAAGATACTTCTGATAATTGGAATGTATCTGATACTTATGAAGTGTATGTTGTTACGACTGTACCATGTGAGCTACACGAAGTCAACATAACACCAGAATGTGGGTCAGACTGTGGGCCCGGGGAAAGAATAAGAGTTAATGCCACTTATTCAGGGGATTGTCCTGATTATGCCCATCTAGACGACCCAGTCTATATTCAAGTAAATGCTAACAGCACGGACTGTTACATATGCGACCAAGACAGGGATGAATGTGAAGATGATATTTGCAACATGACTGGAATCACGGTAAGTTGTTCAGAATCGCCTTGTTCAGTAAGATGGACTATTCCTACTGTCCCAGCGGAATGCCAAGGAGAGACTTTGAATGCTACTTATGCGTCGTTGAGTTCTGATTTTCCATGTAAAACAGGCAGCGAAACCAAAGATGAAGTGACTCCAACTGGTTCGTTCACATTCTATTTAACGACTACTGTCCCTGCTACTACAACAAGTCCTGGCGGTGGTGACGGAACGACCAGTGTAGCAACAACTACTGTCGTTACTACTACTCCTACAACGACTGTGTCAGCATGGACTACAACTCCTGAGTATACGCCTCCCCCAACAATGCCGGCCACGGAAGAAACCAGTTCATTGACTTATTGGATTATCGCAGTAGTCGTTATCGCTGCAGGTATTGGCGTATTCGTATGGTTCAAATTTTTCAGAACCACTGGAAGGGATGAATTTGAAAGATTAAAAGAAAAATGGAGTCGGAGACATCGAAGATAATTAAGCCAATTTCCATTCCTTCAACAATTGTTTTTCATCGTCATGTAACCTATTCCAGATTTCCTTCAAACTCTCAATATTTTTTCGAGTAATAACCGAAATCAGAATATCCCCTTCATTTATCTGTCTTCCAATCGTCGGCTCTTCCATGGATACAGCAACTTTATCCCCAGTCTTGGCATGGGGGATAATCTTCCCTTCTTTTTCGATGTTCTTTATTTTACCCACATCTTTCCCATCTTCTTTCTGCATGGGAGTTTTGGGTTTAACTACTCCTGCCAAAACTTCAATCCCAAAGACCGCAGGTTTCCTCTTCCTGAAAACAAACCCAGGTAAAATCCTGAATTTACAAGGACGCACTACTCTCTCGAGTTTATCCAATTCCTTCCTTTCTTTTTCTTCAGAGACCCATTTCTGATAGTCTTCGATGAGACGATAAATAATATCATTCTTAAAGATCTCGATCTTGAGATCTCTTGCCATTGTTTCAGCATCTGATAGAACTCCAACATTGAATGCAAGCACAGCTTTTTTCAATTCATCTTTCAAAGCATCTAACTCGATTATATCTTGTTTTGTCACAGGACCGACTTCCGCCTTTTTTATCGGAATCGCATTCTTCTGCAGTATCTTTATCAAAGCTTCTAAACTCCCGAGTGTGTCCGATCTCGCTATCACACCTTCTCCTTCTTTTGAGAATTGTACTTCTTCCACTTCTTTCTGGACAATTTTCTTTGCTTCGTCTACATGAGATGTTTCTGATACACAAATGACTGGGCTCCCGGCAATCACGGTTTCAAGATTAGGCGCAGAAATCTTTATCCCGGCAGCCGCATGAACTTCGCCCACAGAATCAAACTTTTTCTCGACTCTCAACTCTTTTAAAACTGGAGGTCTCAGCAACGCTTTTATTTTTGTCACTATCGGCTCCTTCCCTCCTATGATCAAATAATCACCACGCTTAACTGTCCCATCGTAAATTATCGCATCTATTGTTGTTCCCAGACCTGTAACTTCTTTTATTTCCAGAACTGTTCCCCTGCACTCTTTTGATAATTCTAATCTATCCTTCAAGAAAGCTTGTGATAATCCTGCTAACATCATCAAAAGCTCTGGAACACCTTCACCAGTCTTCCCTGAAGTAGGAACTATTGATATCTGTTTTTTGAAGTCAGTAACCCTGTCGAATCTATCTGCTTCAAACCCCCGCATCGATAATTGTGAGACTATGTCGTAAATTTTCTTTTCTAAATCATCTTGAATGCCTTCACTCTGTTTACTAAAACTATCCATAAAACATGCATTCTTGTGAGGATACCACCCAGGAACCAAATCTATTTTGGTAGCAGCAACTAGAAAAGGAGTTTTGAACTGTTTTAAAAATTCTAATGATTCGTCTGTTTGTGGTTGGAACCCTTCGTTAATATCTATAACTAGAATAGCCAGATCAGCAACCGACCCACCTCTCCTTCTCAAAGTCGTAAAGGCCTCATGACCAGGAGTATCTATGAACAACAAACCAGGAATAGTGATCTTTATCTTAAACTTTTCCAACAAAGGACCACAGAATTTTTTTACAACATCGAAAGGAATGAATGATGCTCCGATGTGCTGAGTGATACCTCCAGCTTCACCAACTTGAACAGTTGTGCCTCTAATCGAATCTAACAAAAGCGTTTTCCCATGGTCTACATGACCCAACATTGAAACGATAGGTTGTCTCAACATTTCGAGCGCCTATTTATTATTTTAAATCAAGATTTAATTTGTGATGCGATGGCTTTAACTCTTAATGATATTAAACCAATAGGTTTATGTATTACTACTCAAGAACTTTTTGATACAAAAAGATTTTTATACAACTATTGTGACGGTTTGATATTAAGAAGTAAAGATGTCAATCTAGTAAATGACCTCACAACATTCAAGAGAGAACTCAACAGTATGAGAACGCAAATCAAGTATCTGTCAGGATACAAAGCGATAATCACGAGTAATATCGACAAAATCCTAGGAATTGCCACTTCCAGATATTCGAAAGATGAACTAAGGATGGTAGAGCAGTTGGTAATGAACGGAAAAAACATGATCAAAAAAATCCTAGCAGCGAACAACTTTGAAGGTATATTGGCTATGGAAGGTGAATTTAAGAGTAAGATAACTCTACCAGTCTATGAATTGTTCATAAAGAGTTTGAAAAGGTCTAAGATAAACGTTATTTAAAAACTTCTCCGGTTTCTTCAGACCAGAAAAGTAAATCTAATTCGGCCAAAGGAATATTAACTTTCTTAGAGAACTCTTTCATTTTATTCTCAAGTGACAGATAACACTTTTTGGTCAAACATTTTGGTAGCTTCTTGCTAACCCCGTACCTTAAAAGATTTTTCATTATGTGTCTGTCTAATATTGCTAAATCAAACCCCAAACCTATGTTTCTCAGAAAATGGCTGGCTTCTTTATACCCTAAACCCTTTACGTTCTTGACTAACCACTCTCTTTTGGCATTTGAAGTGCCTTGATTCAGTTTATTTTTAATATTAATTCTTCCATTGTGAGTAAAAACCTCTCTTGCTTCTACAATGAATTTCGCTTTATTTCCTGGAAATCTCACCCCTACCTTAGTCAACTCTTTAAGTATTTGATTTTTTGTCCCAATGAAGAGTAAGTTTTCTTTCAATAGACGATCTATAGCTTTGTCAGCAGATCTCGCTCTCGACATCGGAGTTAACAAACAAAAACATAATTCTACAAAAATATCTTTATCTGATTTTCTCCAAACCTTCTTAAAACTTTCTAATCTATTCTTTATTTCAGATTTCCTTTCCCTGTAAGAATTCTTTAATTTAGATAATTGCATAATTTAATATACCACAGTATAAATTCATATTATGGTTGAAAGAGTTACTTCCGGAATTCCTGGTCTAGACAAATACATGGAGGGAGGTTTTGTCAAGAATTCTGTTAACCTTATTTCTGGTGCTACTGGTACTGGTAAAACTATCTTTGGCTTACAATACATTCTGCATGGCTTGAAAAAAGGAGATAACGGGGTTTATATCAGTCTCGAACAAGAACCCGAGGAAATATTAGCTGATGCTAAATTGTTCGGATGGGATTTTGAAAAATACATAAAAAAGAAAAACTGTATGATCGAATACCTCTCGACATGGAATCTAGAAGAACTGCCATTAATAGTCATGGAAAAAATAAATGAAATTAAGGCAGAAAGATTTGTTCTGGACACTATAAGTCTTGTTTGCTCTGAGTTGGAACCTGAAAGGATGAGATCAGAAATATCTGAATTCGTTAATAAACTCAAGCACTCTGGCACCACAAGCCTTTTGATCTGCGAAATTCCAGAAGGATCTAAAGCATTGAGCACGTTCGGTGTGGAAGAATATCTTGTAGATGGGATCATAGTCTTAAACTATCTTGAATTCGCTGCTGGTGGCACGCCCAGAAGCTTACTCATCAGAAAAATAAGAAGAACAAAACACGGTTCAGATATCTATCCCTTTAAAATCACGGACAAAGGCATCGAACTAAAATAAAGTTAATTAGCCTTTCAACTTCTCGATGCCATTTTATTAGAAATTATATTAATTTTAATCTACTTTTCAACGAGTTTCGCGCCATAAATTTATATATTTCTTAGGTGAAGCTGTAGCACAAATAGTCGGCGATAAAATGAATTATTGGAAATGTGTAGTTTGTGGGTATATCTATCAGTTCCGCAGTATCCCTGAATTATGTCTGGTGTGTAACGCAGGAAAAAATAAATTAATGAAAATAAACTCTAATTTATTCATGAGCATAGAAGATTTCGAAATCCCAAAGAGAAAGAAGAAGCATAGGAGAATTTTCAAGAAAGGGTTCACCAGAAAGTATAAAAAGTATCAAAAATAAACAAAGATGCGGAGGGGATAAAATAATGTTATCGAAAATACCCACTAGTCTTGAGAAAGTTAAAAAAGATGACTTAGACAAAGAGATATTAAGAGTCGGAATGATAGCCGAATTGGATGCTGTAAGTCTTTATGAGCAATTAGCAGCCATGACTGAAAACGAGAATATTAAGAAAGTTCTTTTGGATGTAGCAAAGGAAGAGAAGACACATATGGGGGAATTCCAGGCTCTATTATTAAAAGAAGATCAAGAACAAGTAAAAGAATTAGAAGAAGGCAAAAAAGAAGTTGATGAGCTAACAGAATAAATAGATGATAATATGACAGAAATAAAACAAATCTATAGATGTAACATTTGCGGGAATATAGTTGAAGTTTTACATGCCGGAGTAGGAACACTTGTGTGCTGTGGTCAACCAATGGAACTACTCAAAGAAAAAACTGAAGATGTTGGTCTTGAAAAACATGTTCCAGTGATTGAGAAGACAGAAGCAGGAATAAAAGTTAAGGTTGGTTCAACCCCGCATCCAATGGAAGAAAAGCATTACATTGAATGGATAGAGATAATCGCTGACGGCAATGTTTTTAGAAAATTCTTGAAACCTGGAATGGAACCAAAAGCGGAATTCAATGTAAAGGCAGAAAAGATTGAAGCGAGAGAATACTGTAATCTCCACGGACTGTGGAAATCGTCTTAGCTTCATTTTCACTTTTTTATCTTTATACATTGAACAGGACAGACATCAGCAGCTTCTTGATTGCATCCGATTTCATTCAATTCAGTTTTCTTCGGATGTGCCTTGTCACCTTTCATCTCCCAGTTATCTGGACAGACTGATGCACAGGCACCACAACCGATACATATATTCCTATCCTGTGTGACTTTAAACTTAGCCATCATACCACCTCTTAATTATTTATTCGAGTCCTAATCTTTTCTTTGCATCCTTAGACATCTTATCTATAGTCCATGGCGGATCCCAAACAAGTTCAACTTTGACCTCTTTAACCCTCTTCAATTTCTTCACTTTTTCTTCCACATCATTAATCATGAAAGCATGCATAGGACAGGCCGGAGTTGTGAGAGTCATCTTAATATGAACTTTGTCGTTCTTAACTTGAACATCGTATATTAACCCCATGTCAACTAAACTTATTCCTATCTCTGGATCATAACATTTCTTCAAAGCTTTTATTACATCTTGCTTAGTTACCAAATCTATCACTTGTTAATCTCAATAAATTTTTCAAAAGATCTATCAAAAGTCTTCTCCACTTCAGGTGGGAAGCAACAAGCAGGCAATTCTCTGTTTTCTAAATGATGTTTGATACACTCACAGCACATGCCTTTCCTCTTACAGGTTGGATAAGTACATGGGCAATTTTTTATGTTTTCGGATTGTTTACATTCCATTCTATCACTCCTTTAAATATTAATTATAGATATTATTTTTATGATTTTAAGGGAAAGACTTATTATTTTATCTTCAACATTTTTTATTTTTATACTTTTAAGTATCGGGACTGTATCTGCAAAATCCTATTCTTATCCATACATAACAATGTCTTTGAATCTTAGTAAGGATGGTTCAATAATTGTTTCTCAAGAGAGAGCATACGATTTCAGGGGTAGTTTTTCCTGGGCCTTCCTAGACCTTAAAAAAGAGGGTGCGAGTGATATAGATTTCATAGAAATAAGAGATGTGGATACGAATGAATTACTCCTTTATGACATTGAAGAAGATGAAACACACGTTAAGGCAACATGGCATTACAAAGCTGAAAATGAAGTAAAAAAATTCCTAATCGTCTATGAAATTGAGGATGCTGTTAAACGATACAATGATGTGACCGATTTTTACTGGAAGGCCATCGAAGAGGAACATGAAGCTATAAGAAACTTCAATGCTGAAATCTTCATCCCAGAGACATCCCCCAATCTATTCAAATTATTCGTTCATAGCGCAGCTAAACCCGGGACAATGACCTTTTCCGAAGATTACAAGCAAGTATCGGTTGCCATGCAAGATATTCCTAAAAATCAATTCATCGAATTCAGGTTGCTTACTTCCCCTTCTATTTTCAGTGATGTTGAATTGATTGAAGAGAATAAGTATGAAAGCATTCTCAATGAGGAAAAATTAAATCTTGTTCAAAGTTCAATCTTTGGTTTTTCGGGTAATGTATTCTTTTATCCGATTCTTACAACACCACTGGTAATCATCTTTCTTTATTTTTATTTCAAATATGGTGTTGAACCCGAGGTTAAATACGAAGGAATTTACGAACGCGACTTTCCTATGAAAATTCCTCCCATGGCTTTAGCCCATTTGATGAGTGGAAGATTTGAAAAAAGTAAAACAAGAGGTTTTATTGCCACTATTTTTGATTTAGCAAGAAGAGGGTATCTGAATATTAAAGAAGAGAAAAAAACACAACTTAAGTTCTTTGAGAAAAAAGAGCAAAAGTTCATACTCACAAAAAAAGGAAAGAAAGAATTAACTTCCCCTAAGAAATTATTGGACTTTGAGTTATCTGTCTTAAAATTCCTGTTCCAAGTTGTGCCATCTGGTAGAAGTATGGATATCTCTTCTAACGGATTTGTTATTAGAGCAAAGAAAATCTATCCAGAAGTCACTTCATCCGACATCGTGAATTGGAATAGAAAAAAGAGATTGGGGCTACCCTTTATCAATTCATTGCACGAACAGGCTGCTTCTTGGTTTGAATCAAAGCATTTTAGGATTTATACAAAGTTGAGTATGGCCAAAAGGAATTTGTTCTTGATAGTTTCAATAACCTACCTTGTCTTAATCTCTATTATCTTAGCAACCATAAAGGCAGTTTTTACCTCTTGGATTATAGTCGGGGGTTTAATCATTGGAATATTTTTAATCTTCGGTTCAATCCCTATATTGAGAAAAACCCCAGAAGCAACTTTGGCCATTAAAAAATGGAAGGCATTCAAAAAGTTCATCACTGATTTTTCTGCAATGAAAGATGCGCCAGCCACTTTAATACACATTTGGGATGAATATCTCATCTATGCTGTAGTGTTGGGCGTTGCCGTAAAACTTTTGAAAAATCTGAAAAGATTGGCAGAGAAACAGCATGTAGCCTTTGCTGCAGCGGGATGGTATTATGGGGCTGGAGTAACAAAAACTCCGACAGGAGTAATGTCCCCAGAATCGTTTTCTTCACTCGTGAGCAATCTATCCGGAACTATAAGTGCTTTGAGTTCATCTAGTTCAGTTGGTGGGGGATTTTCTGGTGGAGGCGGTGGCGGTGGAGGCGGTGGAAGCTCTGGTGCAGGATAGATTCATACCCCTCTCACACAAACAGACTTAAAGAACGGCTTTGCAACCTCAGCAAGTTCTTTCAATTCTTCAGGAGTATAGATCTTTTCATCCATAAATGATTTATCCAACGTTGTTAATGGTCTGAATTGTTGTAGACAGTATCGTTTCGACCCCTTCAACCATTTCCCAATCTCTTTTATCTCTTTTTTACCTGTAATCTTTGGAACTACTGTGGTACGGAATTCATAATCTACTTTACCTTTTTTTATGAGATTGATGCTTTCTTGAATGTCTTTCTTGTTCACTCTTGCCTTTGCAACTTTATCATAATCTTTTAAAGGCGCCTTAATATCCATCGCTATGTAATCCACGAGTTTTTTCTCTATCAGTTCTTTTAGCGTCCTAGGGTTAGACCCATTAGTATCTAATTTGACCAAAAATCCCAGCTCTTTAATTTCTGATAAAAACTTAGGTAAATTTGGGTTTAAGCATGGTTCCCCGCCAGTAATGCACACGCCATCCAACCATTTACGTCTCGATTCCAGATGTTCGAATATTTTTTTCAGTTCTATGTTAGGGATATCATCAGGTTTAGTTATCAAATCTGGATTCTGACAGAATGGGCATCGAAAGTTACAATGGGGTAAAAAAATCACAGAGCAAATTTTACCAGGATAATCGAGAAGCGAACTAGGGATATAACCCTTTATTTCAATATCTTCCATTAAATCATCACAAAAATTTTTTCACATCTTCTATCTTAGGAGTTTCTCCACGCCAAGCAGATATTTCCTTTTTTTCATCGTCCGTTATGATTAAAGAAGGAGTGGATAAAACATCATAAAACATTGCTTCAGCCAAGCCGTCAGGACTATCAACATCATGATACTCTACTTTAACTCCCCTCCCTTCCAAACTTTCCCCTAATTTTTTTGTGGGGGGACAACGAGTACAACTTTCTTGCCAAAAGATTTTAATTATCATTTCCAATATCTACCCTTTTGTCTGTCCCTAAACTCGGCTGTTTTACTCGCATTCCAATTGTTTATGTTAGAATAGTATCCAACAACTCTACTTATACCGTGTACATTCGTGCTCCCACAATGAGGACATTTGGCAACAACTCTTTCTTTCTTCTCAGCCATCTATTCACCTCCATCTGCCGCTATAACAGCTGTTTGACCTTCTCTCATAAAGCCAGGACTAACAGTATGACAATCATTACAGATCGTAAACTCTGGGGATATTGCGAGTTGACTACTGACAGTATTTTCCCAAGTTCTTTTTACTAAGTTGAATATACTACCCGCATCTGGTCTCTTCTCGCCAAGAAAAACATGTGTTATCGATCCAGATTCTATCAACGGGTTGAACTTGCCTTGTTTTTCAATCCTTTCAAAAATATCTATAGGAGCATCAGGAGCAAAATGAATGCTGTTAGTGTAATAAACTTCTCCAGTTTTCTGGTTTCCTCGGACATAATCTTTACTCTGTGGGTATTCTCTCAAGTCCATCTTTGCCAATCTTAAAGCTGTGGATTCAGCAGGACTTTCCTCCAAAGCTATTGTCAATCCATTTTCTTTCTCAAATTCCTTGACTTTCAAGTACATAGCAGAAATAATCTTTAAACCCAATCTATATGCTTCTTCACTTTCATGGAGTTCTTTACCAATCAAATATTTAACACATTCATTCAACCCTATGAGACCTATTATGTAGGTTGCTTTGTCAAGTTCCAGGTACGGCTTTCCATCGAAACTGGTCATTCCAACTTGCCACATTGGAGTTCCTTGTTCATCCATGAGTCTTTGTATGAACTTCTTTTTTTGAAGATGTGCTTTTAGAGCTAATTTCATAGCCTTATGAACTTCAGCAATAGTTTTTTCAACATCTCCATGGTTTGGTGGTCCAGTTTTGTATGCTGCTTGAGGTAAGTTTATCGTTACGTTTTGAAAACCACAGAAACGCATGCTCTCAGGATATTTGATCATATACATATCAGTTATCTTAGTCTTTAGTCTACAGCATTGTGATAGAGTAGCTCCACCACCTCTATCGAAGACAAAATAAGGTGCACCGTTCTTAGCAGCAATTTCACATGCATATTTTAACAATTTTAATTGTGTAGGATCATCAAAGGATTTTTCGTCCACATGTAAATCCATCTTCGGGAATGGGAATGGTTTACCATCATAATCACCATCCCCCCAAACAGTTATCATCGCTCTAGCAAATGCTTGCGCCTCTTTTTCAAAATCCCCATAAGTGAATATCCTTCCTTTCTTTGGTTGAATAACATTATCGTTCTTATCTCTTGGCACATCATCCAATTTTTCAATCGTACCGTCTGGGCGTCTCAACATATACTTACCGCCAGGGCCTATCGCTGGAACTTCTTTCAGATAGTCTGGTACTCCGAGGTGAACGTTAAAGTCTATGAAAAGAGTTTGGCCCCCCCTGGAGAAAGCATTCTGACTGCAGGAGAAGATTAGATACTGTGCTTGTTGTTTCAGTTCTTTTTGCGTCATCCCAACTAGGTAAGGGGCATAGAAGATGTTTATGTATCCAATTCCCAAAGCCCCAGCATAGTACGCCTGCATCGATGCCAAGAATGTGTTTAAGTGACCAGTCAAAGTCATCGCATGTTTTGCAGAGCCAGAGGCGGTCGAGAGGTTGAGGAGACGAAGACCATATTTTTTAATGTATTCTAAACTATGAGAAGAACAGTAAACCCTGACAGGGAAACCTAAGTTGTGAAGATGTAGCACTCCTTTCAAGTGAGCATCAGAAACATCATCTGAGAAGATTTGTTTTAAGGCGTATTGTTTTAAAGAGGTCTCAGCTATAGCCAAATTCACAGCCTCTGGATTGTTATAGGCAATATTACTGTTTTCATTTGTTTTACTGAAAATGAGTTTGTTGAGGTTGTAGACTGGCATACCAAGAATTTCCTGTCTCTCTAGTTTATTCTGATAACCACGGATAAAGAGTTCATTGTTGACTAATTCACGGATGAGGGATACAGATATAGTCTTAATACCAGAAGAAAAGACTTTCTTTTCAACAATACTTGCAATCGCTTTTGCCTCTTTCCTGGGCAATCTTATTTCTTTAATCAAAGCGTTGGCTATCCGATCTTTATCCCAAACACTAACAATACCCTCTCTTATTGTCGAAACCATGAGGGATATGTCAGTCGAATCACTTTTATCAACTGTTTGTACGACTTTTAACTTTCTCAATTCATTCTGGAAAGACTCTATGTCAGTGAAATGTTTGTAATAGGATGCGAAACGAACGTAAGCAACTTCATCTAAAGGTCTGAGCTTCTTCATGACAAGGTCTCCTATAATATTTGATTTAATTTCTGTTTTGTTCAAATCTTTGACTTCCTTTTCTATTTCATCGACCATTTTTTTTATTTTCCTCTGGCTAACAGGTCTCTTCTCGCAAGCTTTCATTAAACTCGATTTAAGTTTATCCCTGCTAAACTTCTCCCTTCTTCTATCCTTTTTAATGACAACCAAATCACTCATCTCTATTCGCTCGTAAGTCGTGAACCTCTTACCGCATTTCAAGCATGCTCTTCTACGACGATTAATCCCAGTTTTAACAGAACGCTTATCTACTACACGAGTTTTGCTTGAGGAACAGTATGGGCACTTCATTTTATCACCAAAAAATACTACATATTGTGTTTTTTACTATCTATATATACAATTTTCGGGATTAATAATTATCCACAGGATATTTTAAAATTTTGCATGAACAGGAATATATTTTCAGAAATAACACTTCAAATCATATAAATTTTTTATAAAAATTTTTGATTTCCCTTTTTTTTCTTGCATCTATTTTTCTAATGTACTTATCGTCTTTGAGTTCTTTCTTATGCTTTTTCTCCCATTCTTTTGCAGGAATACTGAATTCTTTCTGAGTCTTATCCCTGAACACTTGTGGTATGACATTAAAAGCACAGAAGGGGATTATCCTCCCATCAGGAACAGCATAGTGTATACAGCATCTCTGAACTCTATCTATGTCATAGTTATAAAGATCCATGAAATGCATCATTCCTATGAACAGGGATTTTTTGTGAAATTCAGCTAAAGAATCATAATTGCCGCCAATTATAGCTGAAGTTAATATCCTGCCAATATCTAATTCTTTCGGTTTTTTATCTTCGTCTATGAATTTCTTTATGTTAAGGAGTAGTTTAACTCCTGAGACTGCTTTACCAAATTTCTTTATTCTACTCTTCTGAATGTTTTCTGTCTGTTCTTTCAAGTATTCGAATAGTTCATTCACATCGACAAACCTTGTAATCGGGATTAACTTTTTACCTTCTTTGAAAACGTAAGTTGCAACACCACAAGCAAAATGTGAAGATAACCTATACTTAGGTTGACCTGTCATAGCCTCCATAAAATTAGTTATCCTCGATGCAGAGGGTATAGTGAAGAAATCGTCCATCGTAATTTGACCGTCAGTTTGTTCCTCTATCTTTCTACAGACATCTGGTATCGTGATCCTCTGTTCAGCTCTTTTTTTGCGTGGCATCATCCCGACCAAAGAAACGGGTTGAATGTTTACACTTCTGACAATATCTATGTTACCAGCAGCAAACCTTACCATATCACCAATTTCATGATCGTTCACACCGTTGATTAAAGTAGGAACTAAAACAACGTATAACCCAACCTTCCTACAATTCTCCAAGGCATCAGGAATTTCCCAATAGTTCTTTGGGTTGGTTTTAGGTGTGACGCCATCAAAACTCATATAAACTACGTTTACTCCGGCTTCTTTCAAGTCTTTAACTAACTTAAAGTTTCTGGAGAAATCTATGCCATTAGTGTTGAACTGAACATGTTCGTACCCTTCCTCTCTTGCAATTTTTACGATTTCGATTATGTCATCCCTTAAGCTGGGTTCACCGCCCGTGAATTGAATAGCATTTGCACCAACAGGTTTCTGATTTTTCATGTGTCTCAACATTTCTCTTATGTGGCCTAAGGAAGGTTCATATATCGATTCACCCTTTTTAGCATAGAAAAAACAATACCAACAACTCAAGTTACATCTGTTCGTTAAGACTATGTTCCCTAAGTTTGTGTGAGTTCTATGTTTTGCACAGAGCCCACAATCATCAGGGCATGAAACCTTTTCTACCGCTTTTTTAATGTCTGGATTCAGTATCTTTATTCCAGGATCAGTGTATTCCTTTGCTCTTTCATACATTCCATAATCTCCCCAGTAGAGGTCTTTTATTTTCCCATGTTTAGGACATTCCTTTATCATCCAGACTTTACCGTCTTCTTCGTAAATTACGGCATCTATTTTCGAGTTCTTGAGAGGGTTCCCTTTTGCAATACAATCAGGACAAATGCTCCCAGTAACTCTCAGAACACGAGCATTCTTACCCACAAGTTTACTGAGTTTTCTTTCAAATTCCTCTTCAGTTTTTATGCTCGCATTAGGACTAATCTCGAAATTCATATCTTTTAATAGTTTTTAAAAGTTTAAAATGTTAAACTACCACCATAATGGAATATCGAAAACCCCCAACCATAAAAAGTATTTTATTTTGTAGACTATTTCTAATTTATGAAAATTAATGAAAAAATGATATTTGCATTAATTCTTGTTATTTATATCATAATTCTAATTCTAAGACCGTATGAGTTGGACGAATCCTTGTACATGCTCATAGGAAAGATGATTCTACAACAAAGAATGAACCCATTTTCTTTAAGTTATTTAAGTCCATATTATTCAAATCCATTCAGTTACATATTTGGGAGTCCTTTAGTACCAATCATCTATGGATTTTTCTACCTGATTGGCGGATTCATGCTTGTCAGGATAGTTTCTTTGATATTCATTATTTCAACTTTAATTCTAACGTACGACCTAACCAAAACGATTTTCAACAAAAAAATAGCAGCGATTTCTCTCATATTAGCAGGGGTTTCCAATACGACTATACTTCTTGCGACCAATTCATTGTTGGATTCAGTCGGAGTCTTCTTTTTCATTTTGGCTTTATACTTTGTATACAAAAAGAAACTTTTCTATTCAGGCCTGAGTTTTGGTTTATCAATTTTGAGTAAATTTATCGTTATCCTACCAATAATCGCAATAGTTGCCTATCTTTACAAAAAAAGATTTAAACTGCGAAGTCTACTTATCGGTTTATTTATTTTAGTTGTGCCTTTTTTTGTGTATGATTTTGATATACTAATGGCACTTTATAATTTTTTTATCTCAGCCCATATTCCTTCTGATTTGTCCACAAGTTTAACTCTATTAACCCATCGCTTTCTTGGCACAATACCATTACCGTTTTTACTCTACTTGATAGATCGCAAGAAAAGTTTTATCAAAAATAATTATCTGTTGATAATTCCTTTTCTCTCCGTTCTCGTCTTTCATGTAGTGTCATTAAACTACATTTCCATTTCCCATACTATGCCTTATGGTTTGATCCCCCTCTCTATTTTGTCAGGAAAAACTATTGCTAATATGAAAAAAAAGACACAGTTTTTTATCTTGTTTGTAGTTGTGATTTTAAATCTAATAGTGGCAATTGGTTATATTTTTACTATGCCATCTCACAGTTCAATTGTTAATGATATCAGAAAATTAGATGGTAAAATTTTGACTGATAATCCATACGGAATTCATCTTATTAAAGATACTGACTTAAGAGATGATTACGTTTATAACTTCTTCTACTTTGACTTTAATCGTGATGGGAAATCCACAAAAGAGGATTATGAAGAACTAATAAAAAATAACTTTTTTGATTATATAATCATTCCATCGCAATTCACTATAGAATCAGAATACTCTGAGATCTGGGAATTGGCTCCAAAATATTATTGTACATATAAAACTTCTAGTGATCCAAGATTGGGGATGACGATTTATAGAAAATGTGTTTAAAAGTTTACTCTTCCGAGACCCTCGGTGCCAAAACAAAGCCCAAACTAACCTTATCAACAGAAGTGAAATCTATCCTTATCGGATAATCCTTTGACCAACGCAAGTTTATCTGATCCGCGAGCTTGGAAGCCTTTATGATTTTTTTGAGATAATCTAGAGGATATCTGGCCATGACAATACCAGTAGCATTCAAATCTAAAAGACCATCGTTCCCCCTTTCTAATGTCAATTCAGTGGAACTTATATCACCACTCGCCCTCAAGTTGAACCCATCCTTATGAGCTTGGAACACAACAGAATCGCTTACTATATCAGCATCCTCAATACCACTCTTTAAGATATCAGATTTAATCTTAACTTTCGCTTTGAAATCTAATTGATTAATAGGTGGGATCTCTTCTTGCGTTATGTCTAACAGAGGAACCATGAATCTTCTGGTCGATGCGTTCTTCATTCTTATTTCCAACTTATTATCCTTCAACTCTAATTCAAGCCTTTCGTTGCCTCCAGTTCTCTTCAAGACCGATACTAAATTTGTCATGTTGACTGCAATGCTCTGTTCCTTATCCACTTCAAACTTATCGAATACTGTGGCTGGTAGTTTGAAGTCCACTACAGCAACCATAGCCCTATCAGCAGCTATCAGTTCAAGACCGTTCTTGTTCACTTTGAAAATGCCTTCATCTATTAATTCCCCGATAGTAGAAATAGAATCCTTCAGTAAACTACTATCAGACATAATTGCTTTAAACACGAATCACACCCCCACTTTATTATATAATTCCTCGACTTTTTTATACAGATTTATATTTAAATTTGATAAGTCTTGGATTGCATCGACCTTTATCTCGAAACCATCTTCTGTTGGTAATGTCGAACCGAAGACTCTTATCAACTGATTTATGTTGATATTGTCTAGAAGACTTGTTTCATTGTTTCATCGACGAAAACTCTTACCTTACCACTCCCGTCATCAACCATTAGAGTATTCTCTTTCTTATCAACGACAAAACCTAGAATCTTCACTTTTAAGTCAACTTCAGGGTTTATTTCAGGGATTTTCCTCTTAATGTAGTGGTTTCTGAAAGGCATAGGAAATTTTTTGGGATTTAAATATTAATAGACTAATATTCTCGCCATTTATGTCTGCTGTTTGAGTGCGACTTTTTTTCATGGTTAGAAAGAACAAAAATCTATTAACTTTTCTTTACTTCAGTCAGGGTAAAAAGAAGCCAACTGGAACTTCCACATGAATACGCTTCATGATGATATTTGTCAACTATTATTGATTTTTCACCCTTTGCGTATGAGACTCCTAAAGTCTTTAAGTAACCTTCAATCTGTTTAAGAGTTTTTTCATCGACTCTTGCTTCACGAGAAGCAAAATCTCCCCAAAAATCTCTATAAGAAAATGGTAAATCATGACTATCCTTAAGCTTTCCTACGAGGTCGATGAATTCATTTAAAGCTTCTTGCTGTTCGGGTGATAATAATTTTTTTCGTTGTAAATCTCTTACTTCACTCAAGTCATTGGGAAAATACATTTCTCCGTCCAAAGCTGTTAATCCAGAAGTTTCGGCAATTTTCCTTAAAATATTAATCACCAATTAGAATAACGCTGAATAAACTCATAAGGTTTTTGTTGGTAGTTAATTGGCAAAAGTTACCATAGATATGAAAATTAGTAGAAAGCAAAAACTTATCTCTTCAAAAGATGTCCTATCGATACCTTACAGATACCCCAACGATACTCCATAGATGGAAAGGCATTTAAGTTTAAACTTTAAAAATTTAAACAGCAATAGAATCTTGTGGGAGGCTCATCCCCAGATCTAGTCTGTTGCATGAACCAAAAAGCCTCATTATTCTCGCATTCAGGACAAATAATCTTAGTCTTGGGAAAAGTACCTAAAGCGTCTTTCTCTTCTAAAACAGGAATTATTTCTTCCTCAGTTTCTACTTTTTCAAGGATTTTAGTCGAGCTAACTCTTCCATAAGAGGTATGACCACATTTCCTACAAACCCATCTCATTTTTTTCCTTCCCTTTTCGGCAATCATCAGATTGCCACATTTATCGCAGAATTTCATCTTAAAAGACCCTCCAACGTTGTTGTTAATAAAAGCTTTGGCCAGCCTAAAAATGGTATGACAGCAACAGCCTTTCCATGAATATTAGTTGGTGCCCATGGGTCATGAGAAGGGTTATGATCTCCTTTAGTAATTATATCCCCATCTTCGTCTATTTCAACTATTCTGTGGACGATTGGGGTACTTTGTCCTTGTATATCGTAAACTATAACATCGCCAGGCTTTAACTCATCTATTCCAGTTCCAATAACAACCAGCGCATCTCCTTTCAAAAACCCTCCAGTTATAGGCCAGGAATCTACCTCTTCTTGAGTGTAGCCATACTTCTCCTGAAGGTATTCATAGTGTCTTACAGATGCAGTGACATCATGTGTCATAGAATCTGACACAACAGCAACGACAGGAAGGTCTGTTCCTAGAACCAAACCTAAACCAAAGTTTAGCAAGTAAGCTGCAACAACCCCTAAGAGAATGTACCCAACAGTTTCTAACAACTCTTTACTCGATTTTTTCAAGCTCTTCCCCCACTCTCACCTTTTATCAAAGCGGAAGCGATCAAATGTGCAACTCTCAAAGGTTCTGGTATCAAACTTCTTGTGCAACTCAACTTTATAATCTTTTCTACTTCCTCTTTTGATAAACCTTTAAATTGATAGTAAATATTTTTATTCTTTTCTATTTTCATCTTATGTCATGTTCAACGCATTCCCATCTTTTTTTGAAGTCTTTAAAATGCTTTAATGCCTTTTTTATTTTCTCTAGATTAGGTTTTTTTCTATTAACTACGATTACTGGCAACTTAGTTCTGTCGTATATCTTGGAAATGTCTATCATGTTAAACCCACCGAACGTTATGCCCTTCAACATTACTACTCTCAACTGTTCTTTGTGTCTGGACTTATTGAGTAATTTTATCAGAATCTTGGTAGCATCCATACCATCTATACTAACTTCTGTCTTGAATGCCCCATCCAGGTAGTCCCCGCCCCTGAACACCACACCGATAACAGGCGCTTTACCCTTTGTTCTTGGAATGAAAGGACCATCGTCAAATCCAACAATCCTGATCTCTTTCTTAACAGACCGCAGAAAACAAAAACCTTAAATCGTTTACATTTTATGGTTTTACTGGTTAAATGTCACTCAGAACTGAAAAAGCAAAACGACTGATGATAGTTAAACTAGCAAATCAACCCCATGTTATCAGTCACATAGAGATGGTTACTAAAAAAGCCCTTGAGATAGGCAGAAAATTAAAAGAAAAGGGGTTTAATATAGACTTAGAGCTTCTTGAAGTGAGTGGCTATTTGCACGATATCGGTAGAAGCGTAACTCATGGTGTCGGTCATGCTGTTGAAAGCGCCCGAATAATTAAAGGGTTGGGATTTTCTGAACCTGTAATAAGACTGGTCGAAAGACATGTTGGAGCTGGGATAACCGCTAAAGAGGCTGAAATACTTGGCTTGCCAAAAAAAGATTATATCCCAGAAACATTGGAAGAAAAGATTCTCGCTTATGCGGATAAGTTTCTAGAGAGTGAACTGGTATTCAAAACGGTAAATGGAGAACAAATCGTAGGGAGAAGGGATGTAGAGTTCGATTCCATAGAACCAACTTTGAAAAGGTTTAGAAAAAGGTTTGGTGTTAACAGTCCAGTCGTTCTGAGGTTAGAAAAATTAAGAGACGAGATGGAAAATCTCATAGATAAATATTAAATTTTTAACTACCAGATGCTATTTACTTTAGAGGATTAAAATGGTGAAAAAAACTTTCCCAGAGGCTATGCAAAGAATATACTTCAGAGTATTCGTCTGCAGGAAATGCAAGAGCAAGATTAGAGCAGATTATGCAAAAGTCAGAGAAGGCAAGATCAAGTGCAGGAAGTGTGGATCTAAATCCTTGAGACCAAAAAGGAAAGAGAAGAAGGTATAGTCATGGACAGTAAACTCGTTAAAAAATGGGTTGAACAGGGATTGAGCCCTTCAAAAGACTTTGATTTTTTTACGAGAAGAGAGAACTTAGTCGTTGGCAAGTTAAAGGGCCAACCTGCTCAGGTCGAATATAATTGTCCTTTCTGCGGTTTTTATGAGATAAAAACTGTTGAGATGGAAAAGGGAAAGAAGAAATTCAAGAGACCTAAATTCAAATGTTCTAAGTGCGGGAAAACGATATTAGTTCCTGATTTGAAAAAATGATTCTATGAATAGAGAAGAAGCAATTATTTTGGTTAAAGAAAACATTACAAAAGAAAATCTCTTCAAACATATTATGGCTGTAGAAGCGATAATGAGAGGAATTGCCAAGCATCTCAACGAAGATGTTGAATATTGGGGTTTGGTAGGTTTACTCCATGACATAGATTATGGAAAGACTGAGAGTGATCCAAAAAATCACGGAATGATCGCAGAAAATCTACTCAAAGGAAAAGTTGATGACAAGATAATTCATGCAATAAAATCTCATAACTTTGAGAATACAGGAGTTGTACCAGAAACAAAAATGGAAAAAGCTTTGATTGCAGCGGATGCTATTTCAGGACTGATAGTTGCAGCTGCTTTGATAATACCATCTAAAAAATTAAAAGATGTTAAAGTCAAATCGATTAAAAAGAAATTCAAGCAGAAAGATTTTGCTAGAAGATGTAGCAGAGAAAGAATCTTAGTTTGCGAACATGTTGGGGTTTCAAAAGAAAAATTCTTCGAAATTGCTTTAGAAGCAATGCAAGGAATAAGTGAAGAATTGGGTTTATGAGACGAAAAAAATCCTAACAATTTGGCCATTCCAAAATATTAAAAAACAAAAGAAAAAAAGAATTCTTCTAAACAACCTTCTTTATTTCTCCACTTCTCGGAACGTTGAGTTGCAACTCCCCTCTGAACTCTGTCACATACCCCTTCTTTATCTCTACGGTATCTCCTTCTCCAATCTCATCAATCTGTCTTCCCCATAGAGTTAATGGTATTTTACCAGAATCATCCTCTATCGTGGCAGTAGCAACTCTAGTTTGGTAGCCGAGTTTAGTTCTCACATTTCTAGGCTCAGAGACATCTAAAACTTTGGCCGTCAAATTAATTTCATTTATGCCTAGTTTCAGTTCACTAATCTTCAACTTCCTCATCCTCTAACTCTTCTGGTTCTTTGGGCTTTTTTTCCTTTTTAGGTTTTTCTTCTTTAGGCTCTTCTGCAACTTCTGCTTCTCCAACTCTCTCTCCAATCGCAAACCTTCTGGCAACTTGTGTTATTTTTATTTTGCATTTGTCACCCTTTTTTGCGTTAGCGACGAAAACGACAAAATTCTTAACTCGTGCTATTCCATCTCCTTTAGAACCAGTCTCTTTTATCTCAACATCGTATGTTTCCCCAACTTTCACTGGTTTTTCAAATCTTTCAAAACCTCGGTCACTAAACCTGGGCCTTGAAAACCTTCTTTCCATAATACAACCTCCTTAGTCGTCAATAAAATCTCAAGGATTAGTCACACCTTAAGCATTAACCCCCTTATCCAATGAAAAAGTTATTCAAAATCATATTTAAATAATTTTCTTACCCCACGTATCCAAGTTCTTCTTCAGGTTTTTTTTCTTTCATGACTTTCTTCTTAGACCTTTCATCGAACTGCCTATAAAAACTAACGATCTTTTTACTCAAGCTCGGCTTAACATCTTTCAAAGCATTGTCAAAGTGTTTCATCGTTACTTCCTTCGCTTTTTTATTTTCTCTCAATGCATGCATTGCCGCTTCTCTGCATAGACTTTCTAAATCCGCCCCAGAAAAGTCATCAGTCATCTTAGCAAGTTTCTTTAAATCAACACCTTTCAAAGGCATGTCTTTTGTCTTTACCTCCAGAATTTTCAACCTGGCTTTCTCGTCTGGTTCTGGGACCAATATCTGTCTGTCAAACCTTCCCGGTCTTAACAGAGCAGCATCGAGCATATCTGGTCTGTTCGTAGCAGCAATAACGACAACATCATGCAAATCTTCCAAACCAGATAACTCAGTCAACATCTGAGAAACAATTTTCTCTGTCACATGTTCTCCAAAACCTAAACCCCTTCTAGGTACCATTGCGTCTATTTCATCGAAGAATATAATCGAAGGTGAGACTTGCTTGGCTCTCCTGAACAATTGTCTAACTCTCTTCTCACTTTCACCAACCCATTTGCTGAATAGTTCAGGGCCTTTTACTGCTATAAAGTTTGCATTGGATTCAGTTGCAACAGCTCTTGCCAGTAAAGTCTTTCCACATCCTGGCGGCCCATACAATAAAACTCCCCTTGGCGGATTTATTCCCATCCTTTTGAAAGCATCAGGTGTAGTCAAAGGCCATTCTATCGATTCTTTCAAATCTTCTTTAACTTTTTCCAAGCCACCAATATCATTCCATTTAACATTAGGAGTTTCAATTAGAACTTCTCTCATCGCAGATGGCTCGACTATTCTCAAGGCATAATCAAAATCAGCTTTATTTACAGAAAGTTTTTCCAAGACTTCGGTCGGGACCTTTTCCTCTTCCTTCCATTTTATCTTTGGTAAAAGTCTCCTCAATGCACGCATCGCTGCTTCTTTTGTTAACGCAGTGATATCAGCCCCTGTGTAACCGTATGTTATATCCGACAATTTGTCCAAGCTAACGTCCTTTGCAAGAGGCATGTGTCTGGTGTGTATTTCCAGAATTTCTTTCCTTCCTTTTTTGTCAGGAATGCCTATTTCTATTTCTCTATCAAACCTTCCTGGTCTTCTCAAAGCAGGATCAAGCATATTCGGAACATTCGTTGCAGCGATAACGATAAGTTTCCCTCTCGCTTTCAAACCATCCATTAAAGTTAACAACTGAGAAACAACTCTTCTCTCAACTTCTCCATGCACTTCTTCTCTTTTCGGTGCTATGGAATCTATCTCATCTATGAATATAATCGACGGTGAGTTCTTCTCTGCCTCCTCAAAAATCTTCCTCACGTTTTCTTCTGACTGACCATACCATTTACTCATGACTTCTGGTCCGGCAATAGAATAGAAGTTTGCACCTGATTCATTTGCCACAGCCTTTGCCAGTAAAGTCTTTCCACATCCTGGCGGCCCATACAATAAAACTCCTTTTGGCGGCTCAATACCAAGTCTAGTAAACAATTCAGGATGTCTCAGAGGAAGTTCTATCATCTCCCTGACTTTTAGAATTTCTTCATGCATCCCACCAATATCTTCGTAAGTAACAGATGGTATAGCTCTCTGTTCTAACTCAAAACCTTTCGGTAAGCGTCTCAGTATTTCAAGTCGGGTCATGTCAGTTATTCTAACAATTCCATCAGGATCAGTATTAGTCACAACGAATCTGGTCTCACCAGTTGGGGTGAAGAAAAAATCTTCTAAACCAAAACCAAAGAAATCTTGGAAAACATCTGGAGTTCTTCTCCTATCATCTCGCCCTTTGACAACAGGAGAAGGAACGATAATATCCCCTTTAGCAACAGGACGGTAATAAATATTTTGTTTCACAAGATTAGGACTGATTTGAATTATCATACCTTCTTGAGCAGGAGCAAGAGTAACTTTCTTTGCTTCCTTAACATCAGCTTTTCTTAATTTTACGGTTTCACCAACACCGCCTCCAACATTCCTTCTAACCAACCCATCCATCCTTGCAACATTCAAACCAGCATCAGCGGGATAAGACCTTACAGCTATTGCTCCGGTCTTTCTTGTTCCTTCCAATTCAATTATGTCCCCTTCTTTCATACCAAGATTTTGCATAGTCCCAGAATCTATTCTCACTATTCCTCTACCGAATTCCTCCCTTTGAGTTAACTCACCAATCTTCAATTCAGCTTCTTTTTTATCTTTCATCGATCCACCCTCTCAACATTTTTTCCCTTTCTTTGTCGAGTAAAACATCGAACATATCCCATTTAATTTTATCTTCCCATTCATCTAAAAACTTTCTCATCCTTTCCATGTGTCTTTTCATGATGATGAACATTGACCTATCCACTCTGATGTGGGGCATTTCGTCTAGTAATCCTTCTCTTCTGTAAGTGTATATCTTCTCCTCTTTCTTAACTATTTGTTTCCAACCGTATAACTCTTTGTAAAATTTATTCCTCTCTGAGTTGCTGTTGAATCTATTGGTTTTCACTGTGAATGTTATCAAGACTGCTTTCTTTTTTTCGATCATGTTCATCATTTAGTGTTTATTTAAACTAAACTATACTCAGGAAAGTTTATAAAACTATCGTTTAACAGGAAATTAAACCCTAAACTGGTTCCCATCTATCCTTAAGCTTCTCTTTTATCTTAGGCATACTAGTGTATTCCATGTCATGTTCTGGTAATCTATGCGGCTGGAATGGTCCATGTATTCTCATATAATCTGCTATTTCATTAGCTTTCTGTCTGGCCAAATCAAAAGATACGTCCTTGAACAAGTCAACTGGCCCGACCAACTTCCCATTCCTTAGAATAAAACCTAAAGCAACAACTCTAGGTGGGCCATCGAATCTTGTTGGCATCGAATCTTGTACACTAACTGGCATGAACGGTCCTACATGACTCCCTCTATTCCACCCCTCTACTAAGAATGGACATGCATAAGGTTCTGTTAATTCTCCAACATCTGGTAAACCATGTTGTGATCTTACTATTGCAACAGGATCATCCTTTCCAACATACTTCCCAGCAATTAAATTAAGTCTACTCGTACTAGTTGAACAAGCAATCAAATTATCCGAATTCCTAAAGATGTGTTTTATAACATACCTACCTGGTGTTCCTATGAATGCAAGTAGATCGTACATATCTTCAGGGCACTTGAACTTTATTTTTTTATTTTCTACGACATCATGCACTTCGAATGTAAACCCTTGATTCATTTCTGGTGATATAACTAAACCAGGATCTGTGAACGGGTCAGCAAAGCTTTTGAACAGAGGATAATTCCATGCTCCAGGCTCGGTCTTATCTGCAGCGAATATAACAACAGGTTCACTTTTTCTCTCTTCAAAACTTATTTCAGCGACACCAGGACCCATACCTTTAACATTGCCAGAAAAAGTATCCTTCAACATGTCCTGCCCCGCCCCATACAACTTCAATTCCCTTGCTTTATCTGTACAGGCTTTGAAGATGTTCCAGGCTAATTCATGGATTTTAGGATTCTCAACTGGTTTCTCATGTGTCATTACTAATTCCAAGTCGTCCCCGCAATTAAAGACATAGTAATCGATTATGTCTTTCCTACTCTTTGCCTTTTCTAACTCCTCTTTCGCGAGTTTTATCAATTCAGGATGAACTAAGTTATGGCCTACATAGCTGCCGATATCGGCTTTTATCACGCTCAACGTTATTTTCATCAAAATCACGTAGTGTTAAATTACGGTGTCAAAATATTAATTTTTATCTTCTCAAACCTTATTACACTTCATATGACCTCGAAAAAGCTCCTTTTTGTCATACTAGACGGCATTGCAGACAGACCTTGCGAGGAATTCAAAGGTTTAACGCCTTTAGAGGCTGCGAATACCCCGAACTTAGATTATCTGGCGAAAACCGGAAAGACTGGGCTAATGGATGTAATAGACGATACAATACCACCTGAGACAGAAGGGGCGGTTCTGGCGATGTTTGGCTTCAACCCTATTATATATAACAGAGGGAGGGGACCGTTAGAAGCATATGGTTTAGGTATAAATTTTCAAGATGGAGATTTAGTTACTAGATGTAATTTTGCGACTGTTGAAGGGGATAATATTTTAGATGTCCAAGCTGGAAAAATTTCTGGTGATTGCGCAAAGGAATTAGTAAAATTTTTACAGAATAATCTTGAGTTAGAATCTCATCCGGTCGAGATGAAAATATTTCATACGTTAAATTACAGAGCAATCTTAATATTACATCCAAAAGAAGGGAGATTGTCCGCTCAAATAACTAACACACATCCTGGCTATAGAAGAGTCAGGAGTGATGGTTACAAAGAGATACCAGTATCTGTGGTAGGGGAAAATCTTCTTGAAGAGAGTAAGCCCTTGAACGATATTTCAGGAGCAAAGGTATCTGCATCACTCATTAATGAATTTACTAAAAAAAGTCATGAATTACTCAAAGACCACGAAATAAACCTTGAAAAAAAAAGAGAGAACTTGCCACCTGCCAATATCATGATAGTGAGGGGTTCTGGCGATGGTTTACCTAAATTAGATAATTTTAAAGGAAAACATTTGAGATGGTTATGCATCGGAGATACGCCGGCCGAGAGAGGGATAGCTAAATTACTTGGAATGAAGTTATCTGAAAATTTACCTGAGCCAGAATGTGATAAATCATTGAATACTGATGAAGAAATTGAGAATTCAGTAAAGATTGACACTGAAACTAGATTTAATGAAATGGTTAAAAACTTCGATGATTTCGATTGTTTCTATTTTCACCTAAAAGGTGCAGACCCATTTGGTCATAGAGGCATGGTTCAAAAAAAGAAAAAAATGATAGAAGCTTTGGATAAATATTTTTTCAAGAAAATTATCGAAAAAATTAACTTAGAAAACATAACAATTGTCGTTACCACTGATCATTGTACGCCATGTTCTTTACATGCACATTCGGCCGACCCAGTCCCATTATTAATTTCTGGTCCTAATTTTGAACCAGATTCAGTCGAAAAGTTTGGAGAAAGTTTTTGTAAGAATGGGGGCATTGGAAGAATTAAAGCAACCCAATTAATGTCAATTTTAATAGAATGATAGAATGACTGAAATTAAAAATATCAAAGCAAGAGAGATCTTAAACTCGAGAGGAAATCCAACTGTTGAAGTCGATGTTTTTACAAGTAAAGGTTTATCTCGAGCATCTGTCCCTTCTGGAGCAAGCACTGGTTCTAACGAAGCTTTTGAACTGAGAGATGACGATAAACGTTTTTTAGGGAAGGGTGTATTGAAAGCAGTTGACAATGTCAACAAGATCATATCGAAAAAACTGATAGGTTATGATTGTACGAAACAGAGAGAGATTGACAGCTTGATGGTAGAGTTGGATGGAACTGAAAACAAATCTAGGTTAGGAGCAAACGCTATCCTTGGAGTTAGTATGGCCATTTGTAAGGCTGGAGCACTTGGACTTGATTTACCAATCTACCAGTATATTAGTAAAATCATTAATTGTTATGAGATATCTCTACCAATTCCACAGATGAATGTTATCAATGGAGGGAAACATGCTGGAATCGACAACGATTTCCAAGAACATATGGTCATGCCGATTAAAGCTAATTCATTCAAGGATGCTATAAGAATTTGTTCTGAGACTTATCATACATTAAAAAAATTTTTGAAAGAAAAGTTCGGTGTTTCTGCAATACAAGCCGGGGATGAAGGCGGGTTTGTTCCACCAATAAAAAACGTAAACGAAAGATTAGAGTTCATAATAAAAGCGATAGAAGAACTTGGCTATGAGAAACAATTCGCTCTTGCTATCGATTCAGCAGCATCAGAATTCTATCATGATGGTAAATACAGAATTTTAGATAAAAAGTATTCCTCTTCTGAACTTGTAGATTTTTATTCTGAACTTTGTAAGACTTTTAACCTAATTTCGATTGAAGACGGATTGGGCGAGAATGATTGGGATGGTTGGTCTCACTTAACTTCTGAATTAGGGAAAAAAGTTCAAGTTGTTGGAGACGATCTCTTGGTCACTAACGTTAAAAGAATTGAAAAAGCGATAGGATTGAATGCTTGTAATGCATTGTTATTAAAAGTTAACCAAATAGGAACTGTTTCTGAAGCTCTGGATGCTTTCAACCTTGCTAGAAAAAACAAATGGAAAACAGTAGTTTCCCACAGATCAGGATCGACTGAAGAAACGTTTATAGCAGATTTAGCTGTTGGGATTAATGCGGGTCAAATAAAGTTTGGTGCACCTGCTAGAACAGATAGGAATGTAAAGTATAATCAGTTGTTAAGAATTGAAGAAGAACTTGAAAACAAGGCAAAATTCGCAACTTTCTGAGGCAAAAAAAAACGATAACTTTATTTGATGTTATTCTAAATAATCTTCAGGGGCATATGAAGTTTAATAAATGGGGGTTAATAGTCTTCTCATTAATTTTACTCGGGTTTATGTCTACTGTTCTAGCTGCTTTTCCAACAGATGTAAGTGTCTACTTAAATACAACAGACAACCTTAACAC